>OGKA01002180.1_pt1 | contig 12875 bp, 12 predicted proteins | sample 1572211 | NCBI WGS metagenome assembly OGKA01 (sample SAMEA2582125, study PRJEB24529) | metagenome | biome: Human gut stool | place: China | collected 2011
GATGTAAATCGCCAAAGTTACTTGATTGCAAAGCAATCTAAGTAACTAACGCCAACACCTATTCGGGCTTTGGCTAGGCGCCTCACTAATGCATCCAAATAAATAATATCGACTTATTTGGATGCATTAGTGATCTTAAAGTCATTGGAACTAAAGTTCCTAATTGTTAGACGCTTGCCGATTTTATGCGGACTAGTTAACTGCTTCATAGCATTATCACTCGAAAGGGGAAGATACTTCGCCTTTCTCTTGCCACCTATTTCTTTATCACTTAGGGAGAATTTTTATGAGCCAATATGCTTATATCCTAGTTGTTCTCAGTCTTCTTTTTCTCTTTCTTGTCAATAAATATGAAAAAGAGAAACTTCAAAGACTGCTTCAAGACCAACTATTGAAAGATCCAGCTTTTCGTGCAACTATCGAAGAAAAAATCCAAACGATAGAAAACATCAATGATGTCATTGACTACATCAACAAAGGTTACCGTTTAGGAATTCCAATTTCAAAAGAAATCGTTGACGAAATTCGCAAATAATAAAAAACTCGAGATGAAAATTCTCGAGTCTTTTTTTGTCCACTGATTGTTAAAACACATTCCAGAATAATAAGTCCTAGTAATTCCATTATCCATAGGCTTAGAAAATCTGCCTCTTACGAAGCCTCAAGTTCGTAAAGTTCTGCTATAATCCCTGCAACCTTCTTGATATCTCCCAACATGCCACGCATTTCAAAGTCAGCTAGGACTGGAAAACCAAAGCGCTGGCTGTATTGCTTGGCGGTCAAACAGTATTGGTTATTGAAATTACGGTTACCCGATCCTACGACACCAAAACACTTGCTAGCATTATCACCATATGCGATAAAGTCTCCTACTGGAGTGGTTAAGATTTCCACATCTCCATTGTCAACTCCGTTGCCACCTTCTAGGTAAGTCGGTAGAAAAGCCACATATGGGTTGGTCATTTCAAAGAAGTCTTCTCCTTCCTTGACCAAGTCTTTAATATGAATTTTTTCTACTTCAATATTCGCATATTGCTCTAACAAATAAGCTTTCAAACGTGTTACAAAACTCTCCGTGTTGCCGCTTAGACTGATATAAACTAAGGAAATTTTTTTCATCTTTTCCTCCCTCTTTCTCGAATCCAAAAAAATAACTACCAAGATTGTATCTTGATAGTTATCCTTTGTCAACTCTTAGGCGAGTTCTTCTTCTTGAGATTCTGTTAATTCTTTTTGTTGCTGCCATATTTTATAGAAGACGATTGCTAGAAAGATAACATTGAGTACAATCCCAAAAATAGTAGAACCTTTAGCACCTAGTTCAGCCCCCATACGAACATTAGGGTCTGTAAAAAGTGAAAGTGCATCTTGGACTCCTACAAAGTTGTAGATAGAACCAAGGATAGCTAGAAAGACATAGCCGATATAGGTATAATTGGCCAACTGAATATTTTTACGTACGAGGAAAATCAAAGCGACAACAACTAGAATAGCTGATAAGATAACTAAGATAATATTGATAATTGAATGACTATGTTCAGCTGCTTTAATCGTGTAGGCAATCAATTCCTTAGCATAAGTAGCATCTACACCTGATGTCTCAATATTACCCATACTTTCTGCAGTAGGTACTGGAGAGATGATCCCAAATAGTGACATTGCTGAGAGTAAGGCTGAAAAAATCAGTAATACCCATAGATAGATTGGTTTCTTTTTCATAAAAGTAACCTCCTCATATTTTTGAATTTATTATAGCATATTTTAACAAGTAAAACAAATTCTACAAGTTTACTTCCACCTGCTTACGGTAGGCCTTAGGAGACTTCCCACATAGTTTTCGAAAGACCTTATAGAAATAGCCTACATTACTGTAACCAACCGTATAGCAAATATCCTCAATACTATCATTGGTTGATAACAAGAGTTGCTGAGCTGCCTTGATGCGTTGCTTATTGAGAAGCTCAGCAAAGGTTGAATTGGTTTCCTTCTTGATTAACTGACCTAAGTACACAGGATTGATAAAGAGATCCTTGCTGATATCCTTGAGAGAAAGTTCTTTTTTATAGTCTCTCCCAATAACTTCAAGTACACTGACGACATTTTCATTCATACGATATTGACCAAAGAAGGAAGTCAAGGTTTCCTTGGTATAAGCCACTAAATCTTCAAAGTTTGTAATGGCATGAATTCTTTTGACAATATCTGTCATATCATCTGCTTTCAGATGCTCAAAGAGGTGGAAGACATCCATCACAAACTGAGTAAAGAGTTGCTTGGTAATGGATACCCTCGGTGTGTTTTCCAACACAATCTTCTCAAGCAAATTCAACTCTTCGATAATCTGCTGAAGATTTCCTTGGATAATAACTCGATAAATGGGTTCATAATAAGAAAAGAGACTTTCAGATTGATCTAGATTGACCGATCCATAAAAGAGAGTTTTTTCAACATCACGTTTCCACTTTTCAAAGTTGATTTGATAAGGAGCCTTAAAAGGCATGACTAGCAAACCCTCAAATTCCTGATCGGCAAGGACAATCTGCCAGTCCTGACCGAGAACATAGTAGGGAATGACAAAATCCCCTTGTTTCTCTTGGGAGAGTCCAATCCACCAGTTTTCTTTTTGAGACAGGTGTGCTTTAAATGCTTCGTCGTCTAACTTTTGGCTCAACATTTCTGGTTCATGCACTTTCTCACGAAGCTGACCAAGGATTTTCTCAAGTAAATGCTCCAGTTCAACCTTATCAACTGGTTTGACAAGATAATCTACAACATTGAGGTTCATGGCTTTCTTGACATAGTCAAATTCTTGATAGCCGGAAAGAAGGATATAGTAAGCCTCTGGCAAGAGTTCCTTCATTTCCCCAATCATTTCAAGTCCTGTCTTGCCAGGCATGTTGACATCAGAAATGACGATATCTACGGGATGTTCTCGAACATAGTCCAAAGCGTCATCCGCATGATTGGCTGTTGCAACGACTTCCATATCCCATTTTTCAAAAGGTATTAAACGCTTCAGTCCTTCTGTAATCATGTACTCATCGTCAACTAATAGTACTTTATACATGTTTATCCTTTCTCTTCATCCTGAATGGTAATTCGATATTGAACACCTTTTTGTTCAGCAGATACTACACTAATGTTATAGCGGTCTCCAAAGTAGAGCACAAAGCGTTCGTGGATATTCACAATCCCAATAGACTGTCGCTGTTCCTTATAATCTGCTGTGTGTTCAAAGGTTCTTTGAGCCAATTTAGCTTGAATTTCTGCTAGTTTTTCAGCAGACATCCCACGGCCATTATCGGTTACTAAGATTTCGACATAGCCATCTTTTTTCAAAGCCTTGATACTGATAACATTATCTGTTCTTCTGTGATCAACTCCATGGGCAAAATAATTTTCCACTAACGGTTGGAGGGTGAACTTTGGAATACGCATTTCTTCCAATTCAGGGTCAATCTTAAATCCATAGGCAATGGATTTTGGATAGCGAACCATACAGAGATAACTGTACTTCCGACAAAACTCCACTTCTTGTTTGAGGGTCGTTTCTCGCTCGTCAGAAATATTATTGCGCAGGAGACTACTGAACTCATAGATGATATCTGCTAGTTCATTTTGATTTTCCATCACTGCATACATCCGCAAAAATTCCAGAGTATTGTACATGAAATGCGGATTAATTTGAGCTTGTAAGGCTCGCATGTTGGCATCTTTTTGATTGAGTTCCAGTTGATAAATATCGTGGATATTACTTTCCAATCGATCCAACATATCATTTGTTGACTCAGCAATTAGTAGCAATTCCTGGTCCTTTTTATCTGTATTAATTCTCTTGGTATGCTCTCCCTCAGTAATGGCTTGGATGGAGTCCACCAAGTCCACAACCTGACTTTGATAGTCAGAAAAAGTCCTTCTTAAGGTCATATATAAAATGATGATAAAGAGGGCGCTCAAACCTAAGATAAGTGCCGAACTCGCTAAAGTCCCACTCCAAACATAATCCTTTGGTACAGCTACTCGAACTTGATAACCATGGGCAGTTGTTCCTACCAACCAAGACTCATTCGTTCCCTTCGCTCCAATATAGAACATATCTGTTTCATATGGTGCAATGACAGTTACTGCTACAGGAATTGTTCCCCTAGTGTTGTCAATCGCCTTATAAAGGACTTCTGGTTCTACGGAAATATAGATGACTCCAAGAGCCTGGTCTGATACTGGATCCGATACTGGAACAGCGAAACTATTAGCATCTGGTTTAAAGCTCTCAGCTGGAATCTTCTGTCCACCTCGGTTTTCTCTTTTGGAAACAAATACATCCGTCGAATCTTGTAAAACAATCGAAACACCTGTTACAAAATCGTTTCTAACGTATATATCATCGATATTTTCATAAATGGAAACGGAAATATAAGGTGACGCCTTGCGCTCTAACTGCCAGTAAAAATAATCCGGCGTACTAAGACTAAAATATTTGTAAATCCCTTCAATCCGAGCTTGATTATCCACTAAACTCTGGGCTAGGCGGGTTGACTCCCGATAGTAATATTCAACCTCATCGACTGTTCGAGCGAGAACACGCTGACCGACACGATTGGCTTCCCTTTCACGCATATCCCAGTCTGCATAAGAAATCAAGAGAGCAAAGCAGGAAATGATGATAATCATCACCAGACTATAGATTCTTAGGAGTGAGTGGAGGCGGAATTGTTTGGTCTTATTTGGTTGCCAATTTTTCATGAATACTTTCATAAACAGGCTCCAATAAATCACTAATAAAGAAGTGCCACATCCCAATACCTACAAAGGCGATGAGGGCTGGCATATAGAAGCCAATAATGGCTAACAAGACGCTACCAAGGAAAACCTTGGCCACTGCTGACAAACTCATAAAAATTCCGATAAAGGCAAGCTTTAAGGTGTTTTTATAGGACAATTCAAAGTAAACCTGTAGCTTTAAAGATACCGTATAGGCCAAAAATACCAAGGCTACTAAAAAGATATTTAGAAATGTTGCTGCCAAGTGGACAATCGTCTGATTTGGCAACTGAATCATCAGATACAAGCCATAAATCAAGAGCAAGTCAATCCCTATAAAGGTGTAGAAACTGAGATTACTTTTAACAAAATTGCTCTTAAATAATGCCCATGCTTCCTTGAAACGATAAGCACGGTAAGAATAGCCGTGTTCAGCATATAAACTCATGAGAGTTGCACTAGCGGGTGCTATACCAAAGACCACTCCTCCTGCTAGTGTCAATAACCAAAAATAAGCCGTCGCTATCATCCCCAAAAAGAAACGATGAAAGACTAGCTCAATAAAATTTCCCACGGTTTGCCTCCTAAAAAATAATCTAGAACTATTATAACATATTTCAAGCGCTCTCAAAAATAGGAGGAGAGAAAAGGTGGTGAGAGTTTATCACTACCTGCTTACTATAATGTTACTAAAAATTAAAACCAATGGCCGAAACCATTGGTTTTAAGATGTTTATAATAAGTTAACTCTTATTTCACTTCAGTAAAAATTAACTTCTACACCTACAAAGCTTATTCTGGCAGACTTTATAATAGTCTAAGAAAAAAAGGTAGAGATGCATACAGTACCTAGATTTTCCAAAAATTCTTTATAAACTTAAAACCTAGTTTGATAATATCTCTTTTCATTTGAATTCAAAAAGCCTCAACTGTAACCTTCTTCGACACTTTCATAAGATAAACTTTCAACAGATTTGAATAAATTACTTGAAAACAGGGAATCCATCTTATTAATTGAATTTATCCTTTTTGCATCCTAAATTTCAAATCAACATTCTCAGTTTTTTGTCTCGAAAGGGTCTCATGTAAATTTTGGTGTAAATCAGTAAAATTTAGTACATGTGGAGTGCTTGTCGATTGGCTTGGTACTTGTGGCCGGATTTTCTTAATAGGAACATCTAACGAAATCCCCTCTTTATTTTTTATTACTACGAATGAAAAATCAGGCATAGTGAATGTAAATAAGAAAGTTCCTCGTTCTCTGATTTGGGTTTCAAAATGACTTACACCATAATAAAATCCACTATCTTGACACCCAAATGTATCAAAATATACCTCATAATCCAAAGGTGTAATATCTTTACGTAATTGGATTAAATCGCTAGTGTTCAGTGGGACACCCGAGGCTATTGACATTGTTAAAGACGTTTTTATACACCAATGTATAAGCTCCGTATTATTAATACAACCAGTAGTTAGAAATTGTTGCATCTTATTTTCCAGATTCACACCAAACCAATTATTACATTCTTTACAAAAAATATCGGCAATCAAAGCTTTTACTTTATACTTGTCTGTAATCCATTTGGGTGAACAATGCTCTTTACTTTTCTCGTATTTACCACATGCAAAACACTTTTTAAATGTAAGTTTCCTACTCGATGGTAGACTTTCTTTCTCTGATGTTGATTCATAGCAATAATAATCTGATGTTCCAGGTAAATCATCTTGCATATAGTCTGGCTTAAACGCAACCACTTGTTCAAAATTATTAATAATCTGAACTAATTTTATTAAATCTAATCCGTTTCCAAATATCGACATATTATCTCTCATAGGAAATAAACTAAGTTTCTCTTTGTTTTCAATAATAGGCACACTAGATACATAGCCTTTTCCACTATCTACTATAAACAAAGTTAAGTTTTTTAAATTTTTAATAATATTATAAGTGTATTCACTGATACTAATGGTTAATAGTTGCTTTTCTTTTTCTTGATCAAAAAGAATAATATCTTCTGTACTAATTTTCATCTTCAATTTTGAAGATAATTTATAACAAGATGGTACCCTTTTCGATTTATATTCTACTCCTTCTGCTTTTAAAGCATTACGTAAATCCAACCTTTTACAAATAGATATATAAATTAATGGTAAGAATACTGTTCTATCTTTTCTTTCTCCTTCAACTCTAGCTTCAACATCATATGTGGTTCCACTTAATTCTTGGATATAAATTTTTATTTTACCATTAACTAGTTCCGATTGAAATTTTTGAATGTCCACTATTTTTTTCCAATGACTCTCATTTATTTCTGATAATAAATCATCCATTTCAACTCTCCAAACTAAATTATCTTCTTTAAATCTATACTTATTTCTTCAGTATTTGTTCAACATCATTTATAAATATTGATAGTAGGTTACCTTTATCAACTTGTTTTACACCTAGATCTTTTCGCATTTCATTCATAACTTCTTCAATTAAAATTAGATTCTTCTCTGGAGAGATTTTATTCTCTCCATCCAAAGAAATCTTTCTAAACTTAATCCATTTGTTTACGACCTTAGGGGAACCCCAAAGCGTAATCTTACTATTAAAACTTTGTATATCTTTTGCCATTTCTTTGTCCGTATATTTAAGACCGTTATTTTTTCTTTGAGTTATCTTAAATACCAAATTAATAAATTCTGCATAAGGTTCTTCTCGTTTTGCCGCCAAATACTCTCTTCGTTTATTTCTATTATCAGAATATCTTGAATAAAACGAATTTAATAGTGAAATAGTGCCAGTTATAAGTGCAACCAAAATTACAGCATCTAGACTTGAAGTCATATTTTGCAAGTATCGGAACATTGCATTTATAAATATTGGTAGATTATTTATTAATATATTTCCGATATACCATGCATCTACAATCAATAAAAATAATAATAAATAATTCCAAAATTTATTCACTAAATTTTTATTTCCAATCATAAATGCAACTAAAAATGTAGCAACTATTGAGATCCAAAAATACATAGTTTTCCTCCAGTATAGCATTAAAACTTAATTAAATTATATTTTAACTTATAAACCGACTAAAATTCATTCCAATTATGTAAAACTAAATTGCTTTCAGTATTTATAACATATGTACTGTTATATTCAGCACCCCATGTTTTTAGTGTCTTCTTAAATACGTTAATCTTATCTTGATGATAACTATCAAAATAAACATTGAAGTCTTTTAATTCTTTAAATAGTTCTTTAAAATACCAAGAGTCAACTGAATTTTCATCACTCAGATTAAAACCTATGAAATAAATATTCTCGATATCTTTCAGGTTTTCAAAAAATGTTTTATTCTCAAAATATTGTTTACTAGTATCCTTTTTCACTTCATTTACTATCTCAATTATATAATCATCAACTGATAAAGGATTTGGTGCGTAACTTTCCAAATTTTCATCTTTACCATGTCCGACAATAAACTTGTTCTCATTAATACTTCCATGAATATGACAAACTTGATAATTTTCAACATTATAGACATCTTCTAGAACATGAGTATAGTTGAAAGTTAAGAAATAACTATCTCTAATATGCTTTTGAATTGTTTTTTTCGTAGTAACTATATGTGAAGTGTCCAATGACCGAATCCACTCTGAAAAAAGTTTGAATGTTGCGATTTGATATACTGATTTGAGGTTATGAACTATTTCTTCAACAGAACTAGCTATACGTAATGGCTCTATATTTCCATGTTTATCCACAAAATCGTTTGATGCAAAAGATAAGAGATTGAGTTCACCCAAACTTTTTTCAAACTCATTCCAATCAGGATCGTCATTTTTAAAAGAGATAGTGTTAATAATACTATGATAAAAAGCCGCAAGTTCTGGAGTTTTATATATTTCTTCACCATCATGGTTTAATACTGAACTGGGAATTTCAAATGCTTCTATTTCATCTTCTATAATCTTATTTCTATCTAATTCATCGAGATTGGATAATTTAAATACAAAGTCCCTAAACTTAGAATACTGAGACTCAATATTATGAGCTATATCAAATCCATTACCTATAACAAAAAGATTCTTCTTATCTAAATTACGAATCTGATAACTTTTAAGAAATCTTTGGTCTTCTTTAGGATTCCCCCTGCTAGAATTTTCTTCTTCGATTAACTTTTTCACTACCTCATATACTTTATTAAATGTATTTTCTTTATTTTCAGTGATTAATCTTGGTGAGTTTCTTTTAGCAACGTAATACATCTCATTATCTGTTACTTTTATTAATTCTAATAGATTTTTAGATACCGATTCATTAAATCTAAACGGAATAAATATATCTCCATCTTTTTTCATTGGTAGAAAAGAGCCATCTGAATCACCTACACAAGTATATAAATTTTTGTTATTATGTTCAGATATTCCACCTCCCTCTAAAAATTTAGGTAGATGATGGGCTATTACTTTACCATTAAAAATTTTACTACAAAGACTCCCTTTGAAACGTTTATTTTTGTTCGGCCACTCATATATTTCTTCTACTTTTATGATTGTATCTATTTCAACTATTTTTGAGTTTTTTCCCGTTTTTGAAACAAATACTAAATAAACTTCTTCTTTTTTAATCTTTTGACGAATATCCGCTGATAATGCATGATTGGCGTGACAAAAAGAATATAAAAAGTTATTGTTCCAAATAAAAGGATCCTCATTATGCTTTGTATCTTTAAATCCATCAAAACTAATATTGTATATCTCTTCTTCGATTTTCAGATTTTCTTTCTTACGAACTGGATGCCCAATAAATACTAAATTAAAGTCCTTCACGTCACTATTTTCCGATTCATTATTTTTAGTTTTCATAAAATCTCTTTCTAACTGATTAAACTTTCATCCTCTATTTTTATCATAATAAAAACAAAAATCAATTTTGAAAAGTTATTTACTAGTTTAAATGAAGTATAGCTAATTCTAATATTTTAATCAAGAAACATTAATAGCTTTTTTAAAAATATTTTTTAAATTTTTAGGGGAATTTAAATCAATTTAGGATTTTCATCTATCTAAGTAAAATTTTTTAATATCATATAATCATGAAAAATTTAAATGACAATAATATTTAAAAGAATTTATGTTTTTTTTAACGCTATTGCAACAATATAGAAAATAATACTAATTATCCAGATAGAAAACTTGGACTTTTCCTCTCATAGAGAAACATTAAAGCTTTACTTAGAGTTTTTAATAATGAAAAAAACTATCCAAAAAATGTCCAGAAACCTCCACACCAAATCTTTTTAAAAGTTTTTTGAAGCTATGTTCTTGCTTTCTAAGAACATAGATCTGAGCCTTATCGTCACATGTTAATTTCATAATAAAAGCACCCTAAAAGTTAGAGTTTTTTGCCTAACTTTGGGGGTGCGGTTCAAAATCTTTCGCATTATTTTGGTTATAAATAGTGTTACAATTGTCCAAAAATTCCTATATAGATTTCAAAAAATGATTTAGAATCTATAATTCTATTTTTTAGTTGGAGTTTTATAGACACTTAAACCTCCATTATCAAGCACTTCAACTTTATAACCTGCTTTTCGTAACTCTACTGCAGTTTTTTTAGCGATTTTATCCTTATCTTCACTTGAATATTCCCAGAATGGCACAGATTTCTTAGCTATACTAGAGCTCTGAAAAATGTCAGATTCCATCCAAACATGAAACATAGTGCGTAATTTCCGATCAGAGAAAAAACCGCCTCCATCATAAACAACAGAATCAGGTTTATTTTTAAATCTATAAATAACATACTTTTTATAATTTTTGTGTAATTGTTCTCTCTGAGCAGTTGTCATTACAGTTTTACAAAGATGTTTCTTTGCTGTCAGTGCCGAATAGTAATAGAATCCCATGTAAACGCCTCCACTTTTGGTTTTGTTTATTTTACCACGTTGACTTCTTAATGTCAATGTTAATATAGAAAAACAGCTCTCAATAATGATAATCTTGTTTTAAAATATACAGTATGTTATAATTGAAAAAATGGTGATAAAAGAAGGTTACTACAATGAAAATCTGTAAAAATTGTCAATTTGAATTTGACGAGTCACATAACTTTTGTTCTAAATGCGGTTCTAGATTAGAAAAGATAGTGAAGTATGAGACTCTTAGAACCGAATACTTTTTGAGCAATCCGAGAAGAGGAAGGATATTCTATTCTTCAGGTGGTGGTGTACATTTTAGGAGATTTATCTATAATGATGATCATTATTATATAAGTGAAGGAAAACTTTGGAAGGAAGAAATTATTTCAGGAAACAGAACATTTATTGCAGAATTAGATAGTTGCTATAAGAATGAAGATAATACCATTAGTGAATTATTTTTATTTGTCAATAAAGAAGGCATTATAGTGTATTCTATGAACCTTGATTATCTATTTTATTTTCCTCACAATGAGACTTCCGGTAAGAATTACTGTCAATTAATTACTAAAAAAGATACACAATCAGTAGGAAGTATTTACATCTCTGATAATTTAATATTCTATACTTTAGAAAATTATGAAAATGAAGAGATAGACTTAGACGAACAATTCGAAAATTATGGTTACCTACCACAATCAATGTCTAAAAACAATAGTAGTATTGAAAAATTCGATATTCTTACTGGTCAAAATGAATCTATCTTCTCTTCAATTTATCTAGGAGAAGTATACATTGATCCAGTATCATTTATGACAAGTATTCCAATATGTGGAAATAAAGATTATTTGGTTTGCCCTATAAGTATTTATAATGTTGCAGGAGAGGAAGAAATAGATTATACAAAACCTAAAGAAGTGATTGTCTTGTTGAATTTAAACACTAAAGAAATTCAAATATTACAAACTGATGAATTGAATAGGAATTTTCTATTTTTTGATGCATCGAAAAATCAAATATGGTATCAAAAACGTAACTCTAATATATATCAAAAATATGATATTGAATCCGATACTACAGAAGAATATGAGCTAAATTTTAAAACTAGTCCTGAATACTTTGATGGCATTGACGCGTTTACGACCGATGACTTTTCGATTTATAAACTGTATAATGACGGATCTATGTCGGAAAATTTGAGAACTGATTCTTATATGAACCTCAGAGATGGATCCTATTTTAAAACAGATAAATGGTTAATGGTTCAAGGAGAAGGTAATCCTGGAGTTACTGAAGAATATCTTTATTTTGAAAAAGGAGCAAATAGTCCTACCTATAAATCGGTTTTTGATTTTGAGAACCAATTATAGTCAAATTATTACTTGTTAAATCCGTGTTAGATCCATTTTTTATCCATATAAAGCAACGAACAAAGCAGAGTTCCAAACAGGAAATCTAATTTGTTCTTTTTTTATAATTTTTAAAATTTTCTCACCTTAAGTAATTTTGAAAAAACTAAGTATGCATTATAGTATTCTTGTTTTTTGTTCATGGTAGAAACAAAAGCTAACTTTACAGGAACTGCATTGACTCTTGAATGTTTAAAACTTAAATCTTCTGATTGTGGGATAAATCTTAATTCATCCTCCAAATATCTATACACTCTTTCAGGAATTACTAAATTACAGATATACTTTACATGATCATTGTTTCGAAACATACGTAGATAGTACTTTTTCTCAGTTTTTCCTATAAATACCTTACACTCTCCATAGTACATAGTCAGGTGGTCAGATACTTCTAATTCATTTAGGAGGAGGGATCTACGAGGTAAATATTTTCTGATACCGACTTTATTTTCTAAAACAAATTTTACATCAGATCCCTCGCAATTACTTTGCAGAGAATTGGCATTTCCTGGTTGGATTGCTCTAGTGGCCTTTTCTTCCAGAATACGATTTAAGAGTTGCTCAGCTAAGTCTGCATCAATTTTCTCATAGTATTCTTTCAGTTCCATTTTCGAAGCTGATTCCAAAGCATATTCACATCCGTCAGCATGAGGTAATTTAGGATGGCTCGACAAATAGTTTTTCCCTTTTTTCTCGTTTATCACTAAATCCACTTTGTAACAACCAGGACAAAACAATTGGTTTTCATACTTAAGTTTTGTCCCAGCTTTATCCTTTTGATATTCCT
>OGKA01002181.1_pt1 | contig 12866 bp, 8 predicted proteins | sample 1572211 | NCBI WGS metagenome assembly OGKA01 (sample SAMEA2582125, study PRJEB24529) | metagenome | biome: Human gut stool | place: China | collected 2011
CCATCTGCGGATAAAATTTCACTTGATCTCTCTTGAGCGGATTTTTCTTCGCTCTGATAACGAATTTAATCATTGTTGGTATAGATTTAATTGGTGAATAATTGAATCAAGAGCGCTCCTCGCCCTTGCGTATGCAAAGGTAAGCATTTCCGGCAAGCCGACCAAAACGCTATATAATCCATTGATAATAAGCTAATCAGCGGCCGATTTGAAAGACCAACCCTAAGGGATTGCATTTTTGCGGCGAACTATGGCAGGGTTGTCGCTTCGCCCCAACGCTTGCCCTGCCAAAAAAATCAACCCTAAGGGGTTGTTTTGCGGGGGTGAGCTTTGGCAAATTGATTTATTAGCATATATAATCGGCGAAATGCAGTCGTAAATAAAGACCAACCCTAAGGGGTTGCACTTCGCGCTGGACTTAGGCAGGGTTAAACCGCTTCGCATCTTAACCCTGCCCTGCCAAAGGACCAACCCTAAGGGGGTGTTTTTGAGGGTGTAGTTTTGTCGGTTTAATTTTGTGTTACCTTTGACATAATATAAATATGAGGCTAACATTTGCACGCCTAAAATCGTCAACTATCGCGCACTTTCGTTCACAAATAACCCCATCGGGGTTAGTCTTTTGGTAGGGCAGTGTTGACGTGCAACGTCAACGCTGCCTCGGAGCATAGTAAAATTGTCAACCCCATAGGGTTGGTCTTTCAAAACAAGCGAATGTCTGTCGGAAGAAAGCGTAAACGACCAACCCTAAGAGGTTACGGCACGAAAAAAAACATCCCACACAGCCTTGTAAAGGCGCTTGATGAGAAATGACTTAATACGCTTACGGCCCGCCTGCTTTACTTGCAGGCGGGCCGTAGCTTTATAGGAAATCAGCGGATCAGTCGTTTATCGTTGGGACTGAAGCTGAAATGATCGGCAATGCTTATTCTTTAAGAGATGCCGGAAGCATCGTAATCGTAAGACGATTGAGCTTTTTCAGAACAACATTGTTCACGAAGTTCTTAAGATCATCAGAAGACAAGCCATTGATGACAGCTTCATAACCCGTATGGAGGTCTTTATTCCAAAGCGTTTTGCTGCGGATCAAGCTAGCCCAATAGCTGTTGACTTTCTGGTTGTCGGCATAGTTCTTAAGATTAAACTGCTTGATCTTATCCAATTCTTCTTTCGTGCAACCATCTTTAGCCACCTCTTTCAATCCCAAGTCGATGAGATAGAGAGCGGAATCAGCCTTAGCCGGCTTCACGGGGCAGGATACGTAGATCAGATATTCTTCTTTCGAACCGTAAGAAGCCTCTCCTTGTGCACCTACACTGTAAGCCATAGAGCCTTCTTCGCGGATGCTCTTCAGGTAACGTTGCGTAAGCACGTCGCCGAGGGCGTCAACCGTAGCCGATTCTTTCATCGAGTAAGGATTTTCACCCCAGATAACCTGAATGATGTTGCCCTTCGGCGTCTCCATTGCACGCGTGAAGCGATTGTCCACGATGCCGGTAGCCTTGTGGAGACCGTAATCTTTGAGTACTTCGCGCTTGCCTGCAGAAGGAATAGAAGCCAAATAGATTTCAGCAAATTGCTTGAGCGAATCTACATTGAAGTTGCCGGTGAAATAGAAGTTGAAGTCAGAAGGCGACTTGAAACGCTCGCGATAGAAGGCGCGCATCTGGTCGAAGTTAGCCATATCATAGTCGGCAGACTTATAGATCTTCACGCGGGGATCGTGGTTGTAGATCGTAGACGATACTGAGTCGCTGAAAGCCATTTCGGGCACAGCCTCAACGTTAGCGAGCTGCGTCTTCATAGACTCAACAGCGTTGTTGAACGCCTTGCGGTCGCTACCGGGGTTGGTAAACTTGAGGTAAGTCAATTCGAAGAGCGTGCGGAGATCTTTCGGCGTAGCATTGCCATCGAGTCCTTCTGTTTCGCGGTCGATTGAAGCGCTTACTGAAGCCTGTTTGCCGGCCAAAGCCTTATCAAGTTCGGTTGCAGAGAAGTTGCCGAGACCACATTGCTCAATGAATGTAGACGCATTGCGCACATTGAAGAGGTCAGCCTTAGAGTTAACCTTTGCATAAGACAAGCCGCCAAAGCTGCGTGCCTGCATCAAGACTTGACTTTCATTGAAGTCCGTGTGACGATAGTAAACCTTAGCGCCGTTGGAAAGCGTCCAGCAAGTATAGCCAAAGTCGGACTTTTCAGTCTTAACAATCTTTCCCTTCTTAGGAAGCTTCGTGATGAGCGGTTCGTTCTTAACGTTGTCAACGTAAGCCGTCAGTTTTGCACTAAGTGCAGCTTTCACAGCGTCAGCCAACTGCGCTTCAGTAGGCACAGCGATGCCGGCCTTATCCGGACACATAGCGAGCACAACGAAGTTGCTGTCAGTAGAAGCTGTATATTCTTTCAAGATGCTATTGCAACCCTCAGTAAGCGCACCAGCCTGCTTCAGTTGCTGACCAACCATCTTCATAAAGTTGTAGCTATCTTCGATAGACATCATCGGTGTGCCATCGAGGAAATTGCGTACATACTGCTGAATGAAATAAGGGCTGCGCTGCTTATCGCGGTTGTTGTAAATGCGCTCAAACTGGCTGACCATCTCATTGTAAGCACGATCGATTTCCGTTGCCGTCAAGCCAAATTGGCGTGCACGTTGCAACTCTTCAAAAGCTACGCGGAATGCTTCTGTGTCCTTACCCGGCTTCGGCACAACGATGAGCGTAAAGGCTTTCATCGTTTTACTGATGAGGAAGTTGCCGTCGTCGACATAAGCACCTACGAAGGGGCAATCGGGACTTTGCGACAACTCATTGAGGCGTGCATTAAGCGCGCTTGTCATGATCTCCGTGAGTCCTTCAGTAATTAGGTAAGCCGCCGTATTGCGATATTCTTTCGGCATCGGATCGTGCTTGAACATAGCCTGAATAACGGCTTGGCCTTGCTCCTTATCTTTGTCGACAACATAGATTGGCTTCATCGTAGAAGGCACAGGATAGTCTTCATACTTAGCCTCGTTCTTCGGGTTTTGGATCGGGCTGAAGATTTCTTTGATCTTAGCTACGATCTGATCCGCATCGATATCGCCTACAACAACTACTGCCTGGAGATCCGGGCGATACCATTTGTGGTAGTATGCGCGAAGCGTATCAGGCGTGAAGTTGTCGACAATGCTCATCAAACCGATCGGCATACGGCGTGCATAGCGACTGCCCGGATAGAGCTTCTCTAAGTTGTTATTGAGAATACGTTGCTGAGCTGAACTGCGCATACGCCACTCTTCGTGAATCACGCCGCGTTCTTTCTGAATCTCGTCCGGCTCGAGCAACAGACTGTTAGACCAGTCGTGCAAGATCTTCAAACACGTCTCGATATTTTCGGCCGTAGCGGGAACGTTGTCGATGTTGTAAACGGTCTCGTCAGTCGACGTATAGGCGTTGATGTTCTCGCCAAACTTTACGCCAAAGCGCTCGCAGGCTTCGATCACGCCATTGCCGGGGAAATTGGTCGTACCATTGAAGCACATATGCTCCAAGAAGTGCGCCAAGCCGCGCTGCGACTCGTTCTCTTGCACTGAGCCAACTTTCTGTACGATATAGAAAAAGGCTTGTTTTTCCGGTAGGCTGTTTTTGCGTACATAGTACGTCAAGCCATTGGGTAATGTACCCATCTTAACCGCAGCGTCCTTGGGGAGTGGCTGCGTAGCCTGGGCCGATGCCTGCCAAGACGAAGTGAAAGCGGCAACGATGACCCACAAGGCAAACTTTAAGTGTCTCATCTGGTTGTTATTATAATGAATGAATATAGTTTCGCGGCCAAAATTAGCTAATTCTCACGGATAGGTCAAATGGAACTGCGCATTTTTTCGTACTTATAAGTGCTTTTTATCAAGTGGACTTGCACTATTTGCCATCTTAAAAGCAAAAATGGGGAGCGCCGCACGTCATAGTAATAATAAACGGTAAACTTATGACGCGTAATGGCACTGACGCGCCGCACATCTGCTTTCCGGCGTTAGCCGAAGAGCTTCGCCGACGGCGGAGAGGCCGGGCGACAATATTCGCTGTCTATGTTTGTCCTAAAAACCAACGAAAAAGAAGCCTTATTCCTCAGCCGCTTGAGTAGAATAGTGCGGATGTCCAAGCGGTCTACACCATATATATATGCCTCAGTCGACAGGCGGCATTTGCTGTAAGAGGCGGTCGGCCTGACGCGTAAGGTTGCCGCCTAAGCCGAGAGCGGCTTCAAGATAGGGGCGCGCAACCGTAAATTGTCCTTCGGCGAAATACAATCGCCCCAAAGCATAGCCGGCTTCATCGACCCCTTTCGCGCGAGCAGCTTCATAATGGCGAATGGCAGCGGGCAGATCGCGCGCTACGCCGCGGCCCTTTTCTAACAACTCGGCCATATAATAATCGCCCATTCCATCGCCCGTAGCGGCTACTTCGGCCAAGAGTTGCAAAGCGCGTTCGCCGTCTTGCTGTACGCCGCGGCCGGTACTGAGCAACAAGGCGAGATTAAAGCGCGCCAAGGTCTCTCCGCTCGCGGCCGCCAACTCATACCAATGAGCCGCGGCTGCATAATCGCGCGGCCGCCCCATTCCATTCTCGCAAAGTATGCCGAGTCTGTTTTGTGCGGCGGCATCGCCGGCAGCAGCTGCCCGCTCATACCATTGCCACGCCGTCTGGATGTTACCCTGCTCGCCTAAGAGTCCACTATGCAAATCGCCCAGTTCGCGCATAGCCATAGTATCACCTTGCTCCGCTGCAAGCGTCAGCCAGCGCTCAGCCGCTCGCAGTGTGGGCAAAAACTGATCTTCGCCGTCTTGCGGCGGAATAATCTCGTCGAAGGTGGCGTATCGTTCGCCCAAAACGCGTTGCGCAAACGCATCACCGGCTTCGGCCACCGCTTGCAAATCGGGCGTAGAAGATTGTCGAAGTTTATTTAGAGGGATCTGTTCGTTCATGTTGCTGAGGACGTATTATATAATTGTATAGATCGTGCAGCGAAGTCGCCGACACCGCCGACACGTCTGCGCCGCGTGCCTCTCCGCCTTCAAAACCCGCGAGGCAGCGTAGCCGACAACTGCAAAGATAGCGGAAGCTTGCGGATTGTGGGCGCTGCGCGGGCGTCTTTCTCCGTGGGTCGTAAACAGAAAAAGAGCGCCACTCCTATCTTCAACGACAGGAGTGGCGCTACAAATATATAAAGGGTTACTGAGCGTCTACTCAGGGCATCATAAACTTAAGACTTTCGCGGCCTACAGTCAAGATATAAACGCGCGCTTTGTTGGCTTTGAAAGCTACGTTTGCTTTTCCGTTAGCATCTGTACAGCCGCTTTGCAGTAAGCGTCCTGCTTCATCGCTCAAGCGGTAAGTAGCGCGCTCGGGAGCACCACTAATTTGTATACCTTCGCCGGTAACTTGCAATTGCCAAGTGCTTGCTGCCCCTGCGGCAATATTGTGCAAGCCGGTAACAACTAAAATCTTAGGCTTTCCACCCTTGTTATCATACACTTCCCAACCCTTTGCGTGTGCTGCGTCGAGGTCTTCTTGCGCATAAGCATTCATTTCTTCGGGTGTATAAGCTTCAGAATCGACCCAAATCAACTGATGGCCGTCTTTCTTCTCATATTCGGGCAAACTGCTCATAAATTTGTGCGTTGCCTCGGCACTGAAGTGGTTGCCATAAGCGATGATGTCGGTCAAGGCCGCGCAGCTATCAGCCTTCAGCGTGAAGCCATTGAGCTTATTCTCTGAGAAGTTAAGGTAAGTGAGATTAGGATGTGAGCCCAATTGGAGCGTTACAAGCTGATTGCGGCTGCAATCGAGGTAGCGCAAAGCAGTATCGGCCTCGGTCTTCAACGCGCTCAAGCGATTGCCGGCACAGCGCAATGTATCGAGCTGTACGCCGGAATAAAGCGTCAGCGTCTCTAATGCGTTGTCCTCGCAATTAAGATAAGTGAGGTGCTTACAAGCCGTCAGATCCATTTGCTGCAACTTATTTCCCTTGCAACGCAGTTGTTGTAACTTGTCAGCGCGCTCAAAGTTGATCGTCTTCAAGCTGCAACTGTCGGCACGCAAGTCGCGAATAACGCCGCTCACTTTAATCTCATTAGCCGTTACGCGGCAGTCGATCTGTTGGTTGTTGACATAGTCGAGCATAGAAAGTCCTTCAAGTATCGGCTCATCGTCAGCATCGAAAGTCAGACGCAAAGTATCACCAATTTCACGCTCGGTGGTAAGATTCACAATCAAAGTAGGATCGGGCGGAGTTATGCCGGCATAGGGAGAACCTTTAGCCGTGATTACGCTCCAGTTCTTATCTGTAGCAATGGCTACATCGCTATCCAGGCAGCGGTTTTTCTCAACTTGATCGGCATTGTCATCAAACACGGCTACGCGGCAAGAATAACTTGTGCCCTTGCGGTTAGGCAGGTCATTCATCATCTGCGTCATGTTGCTGTACTTGATTTTGTTGTTATAGCAATGCAGACTCTTCAGTTGCCCGTCGCTGGGGAGGTACAATTGGCGCAAGTTGTTTTGCATACAATAGAGATACCACAGGTTCTTCAGCGGACGAATGTCGAGCGTATCGAGGTTATTGTTAGAGCAATCAAATAGGTAAAGCAAGCCATTCTGAGAAATGTCTAATTTCGCCAATTGGTTGAACGAACAATAGAGTCGCTTGAGCGTCGGGTTTTCACGCAGATCAAGTTCTGTAAAGTAATTTTGAATAAGACTTAACCACGTCAATTTATCGCACTTCTTCAAGTCGATTTTTTGCAGGTTGTTTTTGTCGAGAATCAAAGTCTCTAAGGTTGGCGCCTCGTTGATTACAAAGCTGTCCACATCACACTCGGTGCAGTTGAAACTTTTAAATTCGCCCTTGACGGTAATGGTTTGTGAACTTATCTTTCCGATAAACACGCCTTCGTCTTCCCAGACGTCGTCTAAGCCTTCAAAGCTAAACGTCTCGCGGTCGCCTTTGAGCCGCAGACCAATTTCGTGACCGATTTCGCGCCGCGTGGTGAGCGTTACGCTGTTAGAGGACTGGGCCAGTGCCTCAGTGGAAAAAAGTGCCGCCAAAAAGGGCAGGCAAAAAGAGAGGAGAAGTAAGGTTTTGTATGCTCTCATAATGGTTATGATTAAAGAAACGGTGTAAATTTACAGATTAAAAATGAAAAATACGCTTATCTGTGCAAAGAAAGCTGTAAATATTTCTACTCACAACGTCATAACGAAAGGTTTTTTCCGCTTATCAGTAATCTTTCGCTTGCAAAACCGCTACATAAAGAAAGGAAAAAGTCCCCGCGAAGAAAAATTCCGCCCGCACAGCGTCAAGATTTAAGTACGTTGAGAAGCTTTGTCGGCGCAAAAAGAAGCACGCAAGATCAAGCGGGCTTCAGGCCCCATCGTGAACAGCAAGTCTACGATGCTCAGATTCGGCAGAAAGCCCAACCTGTCTTGGAATACCTGATAATAAGGTGCCGGACGAAAATGCGGATCTTCAGTCCAAGAACGCTTCGGGTGGATCAAAGTGCGATAATCGACGCAATCGGGCGGGACAATATCTATATAATGATCCGCCACCTCGCGCTTCGGAGAGATTTGGAGCAAGTCGCAGACCGTCTGCTGCAAACCTGCGTTGAAGTCGACCAAATAATGAAAAGGTTTTTCATAGAAGGGGCGAAAATCATCGGCGTAATATTCAAAATAAGGACTGTTTTCATAAGCCGAAACCAAGGCCGTCCAGTGCAGATGTTGCCAACGGCCGTGGTCGCTGATGCGCACTTCGCGCATCGGCTGTCGCATATGTCCGTCTCTGACAATCGGGATGGTCAGTTCGAGCGGTCCGTCGGCGGCGGCAATGCACATACGATTGCGGTAACTCTGCTTTTCAAAGTGCTCGCCGCGATCTTCGACGACGGCATCGCAAGCATAGAATTTGGAATAGTACTGTACCGGCCCCAAGTACAGCGACGATAAAAGGGCGGCTTCACGGGTAAGCGGCCGCCCTTTTATATTATGGTGTAAGTCGTGCTCCTGATTTTCCATCAATGGATTTTCGAGACGTTCTTCAATATTCTATTCCATCGAATCTTCCCATCGAAGAGTCCATAATCCTTATCGAGCGAGAGCCAAACGAGGAGCGGTTTCCCGACGATGTGATCTTCGGGCACAAAACCCCAGAAGCGCGAATCGGCAGAGTTGTCGCGGTTATCGCCCATCATCCAGTAGTAGTCCATCTTAAAGCGATAGGTATCCGTCTGCTTACCGTTGATGTAGATTTTCCCATTTTTCACCTGCAAATCATTGCCTTCGTAGACGCGAATGGGGCGTTCATAGATCGGTAGGTTATAGAGCGTGAGCTTAAGGCTTGCGCCTTTTTTCGGAATCCACAGCGGCCCGTAATTGGAGGGCGTCCAGCGCTTCACCATGTTTTGCGGATAGAGCCAATCCACCTTAGGTTCAAAGGGGCGAATCGAGGCTACGAGTTCTTTGTGTTGGCGGAAATAGTCGACCACTCTTTTTGTCAGCGGCATATAATAAGCCAGCTGCTTCTCAGGTACGGGTTGCGAGAGGTCTTCGTTCGTGATGCCCAAGTCTTTGCGTTCATCTTCGGCCGGCAACATCTTAAATTGCACCTCGTAGCAGAATTGCACTTCTTCGGGAAGCGGATTTTCCTTGCCATCAAGGTAGATACGGCCTTGGCGAATTTGCAACATTTGCCCCGGAAGTCCGACGCAGCGCTTCACGTAATTCTCTCTGCGGTCAACGGGTCTCGACAAAATGCGTCCCGTCTCGCCTTGATTCATCTCCATAAAGGCGCGTCCGGCCGCATAGATGCGACGAAAGGCCGCCTGCTGTGTCTCATACGTCTGCCCGCCGTTGATTGTTGCCGAAAAAGGTTGCGACATAGCGCCCTGTTGCGTGAGCAGTTGGTCGCCGATCTGGTAAACCAAGCGATAGAAGTCCTGATCCTGCGCATTGGCCGCCACGGTATCGCCCGACGGGTAATTGAATACGACGATGTCGTTCAGTTCGGGGCGTCCGAAGCCCTTCACGCGCCGATAATCCCAATGGGGATAATTGATGTAACTCTGACAATTGAGCACCGGCAGCGTATGTTGCACCAGCGGCATCGAGAGTGGCGTCTGCGGAATGCGCGGTCCGTAAGAAAGCTTACTTACTAAAAGGTAATCGCCCGTGAGCATCGTCTTCTCCAAAGAAGAAGAAGGGATGACGAAGTTCTGAAAGAAAAATTGATTGAGAAAGTAAACGGCCACCAAGGCAAAGACGATCGCGTCGACCCAGCCCATAGCTTTGCGCGCCGTCGTATTTTTCAGTTCCTTCCACCAGCCCCATTTGATGCGCTTCGTAATGTAAGCGTCGAAGATCAAAGGCAGGACGAGCAAGCCCCAAAAACTCTCCACCCAATATAGGAAGAGCAGGTAGAGCAGCGTATAAACGACACACTTGATGAGGTCTTTTTTTGTCGGTTTCATCGTATTTTCGTACTATTTGTGTTAAAAATCAAAGAGGTCTTTCATCGTTAGCAAACCCGTATGTCGGGCTGTATATTCAGCCGCCATCACTGCGCCGAGCGCAAAGCCTTCTCTGCTGTGGGCTTCGTGCGTAATGCGGATGCTGTCGGCCGGCGAATCGTAGACAATCGTGTGCGTGCCGGGCACTTCATCGCGCCGGTAAGCGTCTACGGCCAGCGTATCGGGCGCCAAGTGCTGCTGCCGCTCCACGCTGCCGTCAGCTTTATGAAATTCGTTTAATACCCAACGGTGCTTGCGGTCAAGGCGTTGGAGCAAGTCTTCGGCCAGCGTGATGGCCGTCCCACTCGGCGCGTCCAACTTGTGGACGTGGTGGGTTTCCTCCATACGCACGTCGTAGTCCTCAAACTTATTCATCAGTTCGGCCAGATAGCGATTGACTGCGCTAAAGAGCGCCACGCCCACGGAAAAGTTTGACGCCCAGAAGAGCGTATTTCCTTGATCAATCAGTCGCATCACATCTTCCTGATGTTCCCGTTGCCAACCCGTAGATCCACTCACAACCTTCACGCCTTCTTGGAAAGCGCGCACATAGTTGTCGTAAGCTGCCGTCGGCGTTGTAAATTCGATGGCAACGTCCGCAGAGCGGAAAGCCTCCGTACTGAAATCTTCTCGATTATCTACATCTATGGTGCAAACGATCTCGTGACCTCTGCTGAGCGCGATCTGTTCAATCATCCGCCCCATTTTACCATAGCCTATTAGTGCAAACTTCATAAGTCTGATTGTATTTCTTTTTATTCGGATAATGCAGGTCAAGCGCCGGAAAGCTTGCTCGCGTGCGCTTTGCCGCCTATCTTATGCAAAAGTAGTGCAAGTCGAGCGCAATAAGCTTGCTTAATTGCTGAGACGCCGCCTACTTTATGCAAAGATAGTGCAAGTAGCGAGTAGAAACAAGCAGAAAGTTTACTTTCTATCGCTTCAGCAGCATGCGTAACGACTGATTACCAACCCTTCCCCACCCTTTTTCACCCCGTTTCTCCCGCACTGCGCCCTTTAAGAACGCCACACAAAGGAGAAGAAAGGACACGCTACACGCGCAAGCCCTCAACGACCCGACAAGCGGGTGCTTCGGCATCCGAAAGTCTCGTCTACCGCCATCTGAATCCACATAAAAATGTCTTATAATCAATGCTATAAGCAACAAAAGCAAGAAAGCGCCGCTTGCGCTCACGATGAAAAAGGTCTACGCTCGTGATAAAAAAGGTCTACGCTCGTGATGAAACGAATGTACGCTCGTGAGCGTACACGGCGCAAGTGGGCCGCGGGGAAATTTACGTGGTGTATGGAGACGAAAAAATCGGCCCGCTTGCCTTGCATTGTCCGGCAATGAGGACCGATTGTCTGTATTTTATGGTCGGCAAATGAGACGGAAGCCTTTACCGGCCGAAGCTGCGAAAAAGGAAGCAAGCCTTCGAGGCCTTGCAAAGGGTGCCTGCGCGACTTTAGGCCGAATAGATGAGCCAGCTCATGTAACCTACGAAAACGATTAAGAGCGTAACGCCCTCCCAACGGTCGAGGCGGAGTTTCGTAGCCGAGAAGCACCACAACAATACCGTACTGCCGATCAGCATAGCAAAGTCGATCATCGTCACACCGCCTAAGTACATGGGCGAAACAGCGCCCGTCGCACCGAGAATAAAGAGGATGTTAAACAAATTACTGCCAATGACGTTGCCAAGGGCAATGTCCGTTTGTCCCTTTCGCGCGGCAATGATGCTGGTGGCCAACTCGGGGAGCGACGTGCCGCCTGCGACGACGGTCAAACCAATGACGGCTTCGGAGACGTGCAACCTGTGGGCTACGCCGGAAGCACCACTGACGAAGATATTGCTACCTACGATCAAGCAAGCCAGTCCGACGATGACAAAAAGCCAACTTCCCCAACGGCCATAGCGCGGCGATGCGCTGCCTTCGGCCTCTCCGACTTTGGCTTGGCGAATGGCCTGCCCCATATAGGCCACAAAGATGAGTAAGAGCAGCAAGCTGTCGATGCGCGACAAGAAGCCGTCCCATACGAGGAGGAGGAAAATGAGCGAAATGCCAAACAACATGGGCATATCGCGCTTCACTAATGAGGGCCGCATCAGCATTGGGGAGATGGCAGCCGTAGCGCCGACGATCAAAAGCGAATTGAAGATATTGCTACCCACGACATTGCCAACGGCTAATCCGGGCGTCCCCTTGAGGGCTGAAACAAAGCTGACGCAAAACTCGGGCAGCGAGGTGCCAAAGGCTACGACCGTGAGGCCAATAATGATTTGCGGCACATTGAGACGCGTGGCGATGGAGCTCGCGCCGTCAGTAAAGCGGTCGGCGCCCCAAACGACGGCAACCATTCCAAGGACGATGAAAATAATATCTACAATCACGTGGTTTTTATTATGGGGTATCGGCTGCAAAGATACGACAAGCGGAGATGAAAAACAGACTATTGCGCTTTTTTGTTTGTACTTCAAATTGTATTTTTGCACAAAAATAGCACGGCAACGCCTTCGGGTGCTGCCGAAAATTGTAAAAAAGAGATGCAGAAGATACCCAGCTTTACGATAGATCATACGCGCTTGGAGCGCGGCATATACGTTTCGCGCAAAGATCGTGTGGGCGTAGAAGTGATTACGACTTTCGATGTCCGCCTCAAGCGCCCCAACGCTGAACCGGTGATGACGCCGGCCGCAGCGCACACCATCGAACACTTGATGGCTACTTTCTTGCGCAATGATGGGGAATGGCGCGATCGAATCATTTATTGGGGCCCGATGGGTTGCCTCACGGGTTTTTACTTGTTGGTGCGCGGCGATTTGAGTTCGAAGGATATGGTCGACTTGCTGCGCCGCGGTTTTGCGTTCGTGGCAGATTTTGACGACAAAATACCGGGGGCTAACGCGAAAGACTGCGGCAATTGGCAATTGCACGACTTAGACGGCGCTCGCGCTGAAGCACGTAAGTATGTAGAGGAAACACTCGAAGAAATAACGGCACGCAACCTCGTGTATCCCGTAAGTGAAGGCTGCTGATCGGCCCTCAAAAAATTAAGCAGAAAGACGATGCAGAAAGATTATGAGATAATGGCGCCCGTAGGCTCACGCGAGAGTCTGGCGGCCGCCTTGCAAGCCGGCGCAGATTCGATCTACTTCGGCATAGAGGCGCTGAATATGCGCGCTCATTCGGCCAATCGCTTCACGATAGACGACTTGAAAGAGATTGCTTCGACGTGTGAGGCGCGCGGCGTCAAGACTTACTTGACGGTCAACACGATTATTTATGGCGAAGACTTGGCGCTAATGCACGAAATTTGCGACGC
>OGKA01002201.1_pt1 | contig 12754 bp, 13 predicted proteins | sample 1572211 | NCBI WGS metagenome assembly OGKA01 (sample SAMEA2582125, study PRJEB24529) | metagenome | biome: Human gut stool | place: China | collected 2011
TAAGCAGGGGAATCAAAAAAGAAGCGGCAAAAAACCACGCGACCAACGTTCCCATCAAATGAATCATAGACCCTCCCGTATCCGCAGAAAGAAGCCACTGTGGGCCTCTTTTTGTGGCGACCAGAAAGGTTATGATGGCACCCGTGATACGGATTACAAGATAGAGCGGGGACACGACAAAAAGTTCACGCCAGAAGCTAGCCTTTTGTGCCCAGGCAGGTTTTACCACCGTATAGATCAGGGAAAAAACGGAGGATATGCTTACGCAAATCACCAGGAGCCAGTTGGAAAACGGCTTGATGAAGCTGGCAATCCTGCTGGAAATCACCCCTAATGGAATATTGATATTTCCGTCCACCCATAGCGGGCAAAGAAATAGAAACATGCCCAGAAGAGAAGGAATGAGAAATTTGAGCAAGGTGGATTTCGTTACTTGGAGAGAGTCTTTCCGGAGTGAGCCCATAGCAATGCCTACCTTTCCACTGTTTACTAGTAGTCCGTTATTTTGCCAAAATGGGCCCACGGGAAAATCAATAAATATCTGGTAGAGTGGCCCCTTTATGCGTCAATTCATCGGACAATGCGTCCGCTGTCGCCTTTAACGCCTTCTCCAATTGAGGGTAACCTTTAAATTGAAGACGGCTGGTCGGTCCAGAAATACTAATCGCCGCTGCAAGCTGGTTATTTAGGAATATCGGTGCTGCCATGCAGGAAAGGCCGTAGTCATATTCTTCCTGATCGTGGGAAATCTTTTCACTCCGGATGGTTTCACGTTCCTGCAAAAATTGTTCCGGCGTGACTTTGGTATGCACCGTACGTTTTCTAGGCTGGGTTGCTTTAAAATAAGCCTTGAGTTCGCTGTCGGTTTTCTGTGCAAGAAAAATCTTTCCGATAGAGGAACAATACAGAGGAGTAATGGGCGGTAAGGACGCCACTAATAGTCTTTGTTCAGAAAGCTTTGTTTGAATAATCAGAATGCTGTCGCGGAACGAGATGCCTAGATTTACCGTTTCTCCGCAGGTTTCCGAAAGCTTGCTGAGAAAGGGATCAGTAAGGGAAAGAAATTGGTTGTTTTTTTTGGCACCGGCTCCTAATTCAATCATTTTGTTTCCCAGCACGTAGCCGCTTCCCTCGGGAGTGATGGCGTTAAGATCTTCCAACGTTTTCACAATGCGGAACGTATTGGCTTTGGGTATACCCGTTTTTCTGGATAATTCGGATACCCCTATTGGGTCCTCACTCATCAACAGTTGCTCCAGTATGTTGAAAGCACGGCCTAAAATAGAAATAAAAGTCGGTTCTTTTGGTTCACGAGTAGTCATAGAAATCTCCATTTCTGTTTTTATTTGGGTACTTCTATCATACACAAAAATTCGTGAAAAGCAACTTGACAAGAAGAAGTAAGCATGATATTTTAAAAACAGAAACGCGTTTCATAATTTGATTCTATTACAGCGGTTGTTGTTTGTCAAGCTGAATTATCTGCAGAGGATTCAAATCGTATTTACAAAAGGAGGGATGTCTATTTCTTTATTCACCAGAAGAAATAGAGAAAGACACTGGTTTTCTATGTCCGAAGGTTGAGTACATCAGTTTAAAAGAAAGCAGGTTGGACAATGGATACAGTAACAACAAAGAATATCCTAAAATTTATCCTTGGTACCCTACTGGGTCTGTTCCTGGTCGTCATCCCTCTAAGCTTTGGAAAAAGTGTAGATACGTTCTCCTTTTACTACTTGAAAAAATTCGTTGCCTGGGCAGGACATCCGCTTGAAATCCTTATGACTTGTATCATTGTTTTAAGTGCAGCCCTTGCCTTTATAAACCTGGTCAGCAAACCCAAATGGATTGCAGACCGGCCCTTTATGAGAGATCTCTTTTCCTGTTCCCCGTTTGATGTAGGAGCAAGAATCCTTGGCGCCATTTTTGCAGTTTGTGCTTGTTTTATGATGGGGCCGGAATTTATTACGTCCATTGATACCGGTGGGACGATGCTTCCTCTTGCAACGCAGCTATCTATTTTGATTCCTCCGATGATTTTGTTCCAGACTTTTATTCTGGAGTTTGGCCTTATGGAATTTCTCGGTACGCTGATTGGCTTTATTATGAAACCTCTCTTTAAGGTCACGGAAATGGCGTCTGTTTCCATTATCAGCGCTTGGCTAGGACCTGTGTCAGCCGGAGCCATGGCCGCTAAGCAATTTTTTGATGAAGGCTACTTTACCATGAAAGAAGCCGCTACCATTGGTACCTGCTTTGCGATTTCCAGTATCGGCTGGTGCTCTTTGGTCGCTAACGTATTGGGTGTTATGGATTATTTTTCCTACTTCTACTTTGCAGTCGTTGTGGTCGGTGTGTTACTTGCCATCATCGGGGTACGGATTCCGCCGCTTAGCACCTATGCCGAGACTTACAAAGAAGGCGTGGAAAGAAAAGAGTTTCATCCGGTGGCAGGGTCCCGCCTTAAAAGAGCTGTGGTATTAGCCTGTGAGAGAGCCGATCAGGCAGGTATGCGTAACTTCACGGCTAAGGGCGGATCAATGCTGAGCTATATTGTTTCTTTGCAGCCAATTGTCGTATGTTATGGGATGATTGCCCTGATCCTTTGCACCTATACTCCTATTTTGGTCTGGATTTCTTATCCTCTTGGCTGGTTTATGCAGATTACCGGAATCCCTGAAGCCTATACTGCGGCACCTGCGGTACTCTCTGGCTTCGCAGATAATTATCTTCCGGTTATTCTCGGAAAAGCCATCGCTTCGCCGCAAACCAAATTCATCGTCGGCGTCATGAGCATTGTTGAACTGATTTATATGAGTGAAATCGGTGCGTTGCTCCTTTCCACAAAACTGATTCATAATATCGGCCATGTGGTATTAATCTTTGTTGAACGAATGGTTATTGCCCTCCCGATCGTTGTGCTGATAGCCTCTTTAATTTTCTAAATTATAAGAAAAGGGGAGAATGATGAGTAAAATTCATGTAAATTACCAGCGGTGCAAAGGCTGCTATCTTTGTGTCAGTGTTTGTCCCAAAAAGGCGCTCACCCCATCCAAGGAACTGGGGGCCCAAGGGTATGAAATTGTTCATTTGGACGAGGAAAAATGCATTGGCTGTGGTTCCTGCTACAAGATGTGTCCGGACTACTGCATTGAAATCACGGATTGAAAAGGGGAGACAAACATGGCAAAAGTACTGATGAAAGGCAATGAAGCCTTTGCAGAATCCTGCTTGAGAGCGGGGTGCAGGTTCTTCAGCGGATATCCCATTACGCCGCAGACCGAAATCCTGGAATATATGTCCTGGCGTATGGAAGAGCTGGGCGGTCAGTTCGTACAGACTGAGTCAGAACTGGCCGGGATTAATATGGTCTTCGGCGCAGCTTGTGCGGGAGCCCGTGCACTAACCACATCTTCAGGCCCAGGTTTTTCACTGAAGCAAGAAGGTATCTCCTATCTATGCAGCAGCGATATTCCGGCGGTGATTGCGGACGTCATGCGGATCGGATCGGGCCTTGGGGATATTTTCCAAGGACAGGGAGATTATTGGCAGCTGACCCGTGGCGGAGGCCATGGGGATTATCATACCATCGTTCTTGCCCCCGCCAGTGTACAAGAAAATGCGGACTTTGCTTATATTTCATTTGATCTGGCCGAAAAGTATCGCCATCCAGTACTGGTTGCTTCTGATGCGGCCATCGGACAGATGGTGGAGCCTGTGGAACTGCCTGCGATGAAAGAGCATGACATCAACCAGTATGATTGGGTCATCCGTCCCCGCCAGGAAGGCGAAGCACAGCGGATCGTATGGAACCGATATTGGGATATCGGGGCAGAAGAATATGTGACTTATCTGCGGGATAAGTATGTCCGGATTGAAGACAACGAGCAGCGCTGGGAAGCAGTTCAAACAGAAGATGCTGAAATCGTTTTAGTTGCTTATGGGATCAGTTCCCGGGTTGCCAAGGCTGCTGTTGTGATGGCACGCAGGGAAGGGATTCGACTTGGGCTGATTCGCCCCATTACCCTCTGGCCATTCCCGAAAAAAGCGTTTGATGCACTGGGAAGCCAGGTAAAAGCATTCCTTGATATTGAAATGAGTATTCTCGGACAAATGACGGACGATGTTGTCCTCGCCTGCGAGAATCGCCGGCCGGTAGAATACTACGGGGAATTTTCAAATGTTCCTGACGAAAAGAAAATCCTTTCCAAAGTCAGGGATATGCTGAAAAAATATTGAGGAGGGGCCTATATGAACTACTTAATTCCCAATGGGATTGATATGAAGCAACAGGCAGGCTGGTGCCCTGGCTGTGGCCATGGTATTATTGTCCGGCTTTTAGCTGAAGCTGCCCAAGAACTAGGAATCGAAGACCGGATGATTACGGTGGAAGATGTTGCCTGTGGCGAATTTGCGCAATTTGCTTTAAAATATAATACGATCATGACTGCCCATGGCAGACCTATCATTGCGGCCGCTGGCGTTAAACGCGTACGGCCTGATGCGATTGTAGTGGCCCACCCTGGGGATGGTGCTGCATATAGTATCGGCATCGAAAGCACCTTGCATTGTGCACTCCGCAATGAGAATATCCTTGCTTTGGTGGTCAATAACAGTGTCTTTGGTATGACGGGGGGACAAATGTCGCCCACGTCCCTCGTAGATATGAAAACCACATCTTCGCCTCATGGCCGCAGCATCAACAAAGACGGGACACCCATTGATGTGACTAAAATCCTTGGCAATTTGGATATTGCCTATCTGGCCCGGGGTGCGGTGGATAGCCCGGCCAATGTGAGCAAGACTGGCAGAATGATTAAGAAAGCACTGCAAAAACAAATGCAAGGAGAAGGATTTTGCCTTGTAGAAGTGTTAAGTCCCTGCCCTACAAACTGGAACAAGACACCTGTAGCCGCACTGGAATTCATCAAGACAACGCAGAGTAAGACATATCCTGTAGGCGAATTTGTTGACAAGCGAGGTGCAGTCTGATGATCGAAATCATTTGCTCTGGATTTGGTGGACAAGGGGTCCTGGTTGCGGGGATGATCCTCGCTGATGCGGGGATGGAAGAAGGAAAGAATGTAACCTGGTATCCTTCCTATGGCTCAGAAATGCGTGGAGGTACCGCCAACTGCAATATTAAAATTAATGAGGAAGCTATCGCCAGTCCCTATTGCCACGACTTGGATATTCTCTACACACTGAATGATGCCGCTATCGACAAGTTTCAAAGTCATCTTAAACCGGGAGGCATTCTGCTGGTTAATAGCAGCCTTGCCCGGGCTGATCGCCAGTACCGTAACGATATTAAAGTGATCAAAGTGCCGGCTACGGATATTGCTAATGAGCTGGGAAATACCCGAGGCACCAATATCGTGATGCTGGGGGCCCTGGCTTATGCTTCTCCTGCTTTTGATACAGCGTATATGAGAGAGGCCGTGGATCACTTTTTTGCCAAGAAGGGGAAAGTCAATCCTAAAAATGCCCTGTGCTTTGATCGAGGCGTGGAAGAAGCCAGGCAGCAGGCATAAACTGTGAAGGGAGTGTTAAATCCTGATGTTGCACGTGACACTCCCTATTGAGGTAAGAATGGAGTTACCTGTATGGAAAAGAACAATTTACCCCTGGAAGACGTAAAAGTTGTAGAACTGGCAACCGTCGTCGATGCTCCTACCTGTGCCCGCATGCTAGGTGCCTACGGGGCAAAGGTAATAAAAGTAGAGAGTTTGGACGGGGATGTAATGCGCACCGGCGGATCCCATGAATTTGTACCCTATGAGGATACGTTAAATCCCCTTTTTACGATTCATAACAGCAATAAACGGTTTATTGCGCTGGATTTCAAAAATGAAAAAGGAAAAGCCATCCTTTTGGATTTAATCAAGGATGCAGATATTTTTATTACAAATATTCGGGAGCAGTCGCTAGCCCGTAATGGGTTGGACTATGAGAGCCTTAAAAGTAAATTCCCTGCTCTGATTTATGCACATTTTTCCGGATACGGGCCCAAAGGCCCGGTCGCCTCCAATCCGGGCTTTGACATCACCGCGTTTTGGCTTCGGGCAGGTGCTGTCGCTGACTGGCAGACGAAAGGTGCGTTCCCCTTTGTGCCGACCTATGCTTTTGGCGATATGGCTACCAGTTCAGTCTTTCTTTCCGGTATTTTGATGGCGCTTTATGCGAAAGAAAAAACGGGCAAAGGAACTAAGGTAACTACCTCGCTCTTTGCAAACGGTATATGGTGTAACGCCATCGGGGTCGTCCAGACGCAGTTTGACAGGAAGCATTTAAATCCTGCACCGCTGCGCCCCAGCGATCCGTTCAGCCGGACCTATCGCTGCAAAGACGGTCGCTGGATCGGCATCTATTGTAACGACTATGGAAAGGATAAAGCGAAATTTGCGCAACTCCTTGGTGTGGACGACATCGTGGATGATCCTCGGTTTCAAGATATAGAGACCATGCAGCGCACAGGATCCATAGAAGAGATTACAGCCCGCTGCAATGAGATCTTTTTGCACCGCACCAGCAAGGAGTGGCGTGCGTATCTTAGTGAGAACAATATCTCTTGTGAAATCATGATGGAATCCCAGGAGGTCAGCCACGATCCCCAGGCTATTGACAACCGCTACATGGTTCCTGTTACCTATCCTGATGCACAGCATACGCAGGTGATGATGCCGACCCCGCCCATTGCGTTTAGCGAGTACGGCTGCCGTTCGTACCAACCTACAGGAAAAATTGGTGAAGATACAGCGTCAATTCTTCAAGAGCTGGGATATTCTCATGAAGAAATACAGCAGATGAAAAAGGATAAGGCTGTCCGGTAGGATTGCCCGTAACAACCTCGTGGAGCTTGAGGGTCTCAAGTGCCACGAGGTTTTCCTTGCTTGGAAACGGTGAGAATATGGTATAATGAAATGCAAAGATTTTATATACAGAAGAAAAATGGATATGCAACTGAAGGAGCTTTTATGAAGAAATTTATAGTTCTGCTGCTGGGCTTGCTGGTGCTATTAACTTTTGGCTGTGGTCAGACGTCCAAAGTGGAACGGATCCAGGTAGCTTCCTATCCCAACTGGGTACAAATCAAGGTGGGAAAGCAGGCTGCATTTTCAGTCCCGCCGGATCTGACGGTACAGACGGAAGCCGATCGTAAAGCGTTACAAAAGAATCCCCATCTGGATGCATTAGCCAAATACTGGGTGGAGCAACAAGCCAAAATAGCGGCAGCCGATGGTTGCGTGATTGTGCAAAACGGGCAGATGGCCCCAGTTCCCTGGGAAGATACGGGACACTATGCCTGGGTGGAATTTAAAACCCTGCCTAGTAAGGAAATCCTGCCGCGCTATGGACAGAACCTGGGCCTTACCGGGAGCGAGATCCAGGACTTTGGGCAAATCACGCAGAAGACACTGGAAACCACCGCTAATAAGGGCCTGCCCGCTGGATACGCCATACGATTTTCTAACTGGAAGCCCATGGAAAGTATGATTGTTAACGGGGTGGAAACCCTCCACACAGCCTTTACTGTCGAGATTCTTTTGCAGGGAAATAGCAAAGGGGTGCTGCATGGAGAGCGCTGGACGCTGTTTAACCGGGACCGGATTCATACGCTGATGGTAGTATGGAATCAAAAAGATGATGCCTACTGGCAGCAATCCAATATGGATTTGAAAAAAATCATCACCACTTTGGAAATTACGCCAAGCGAGAAAAAATAAAACTGGAAGCAGAAAGGGGTCAGGACGATGACGATATTTCACAATATTGGCTTTATCGGTACGGGGATTATGGGAAAATCCATGTTGCGCAATGTGAAAAAAGCAGGCTTTACTACGCACTGCTTTGCACGGCATCCGGAAAAAGTAGCAGATTTGAAAGCAGAAGGGGTAGCCATTCATCCCTCTATTGCGGATCTGGCGAAGGCTTGTGACTGTGTAATTACCATTGTGGGTTTTCCCAAGGATGTGGAACAAGTCTATTTTGGCAAAGAAGCCCTCTTTGACAGTGCCCAAAGTGGTACCTATCTGGTAGATATGACGACAACCAGTCCTACCCTTGCTAAGCGGCTGCATCAGGAAGGGAAAACGAAAGGCTTCCATGTTATGGATGCTCCTGTGACCGGTGGGGATACAGGAGCTAAGAATGGGACATTATCCATTCTGGCAGGCGGGGATGCGGAGGATTATGAGGCACTGCTGCCCGTTTTTAAAGCCATGGGGACCAATATCAATCACATGGGGGTAGCCGGGATGGGACAGCATGCCAAAATGGCCAATCAGATTATGATTGCCGGCGCTTTATCGGGAGTCTGTGAAGCATTTAGCTATGCCAGAGCCAATAACCTGGACCTTGAAAAACTGCTCACAGCGGTCAAAACCGGTGCGGCAGGCAGTGCCCAGCTCAATGCCTATGGAGAAAAAATGATCCAGGGTGATTTTGCTCCCGGATTTTTTGTAAAACATTTTATCAAAGACATGCGCCTTGCCAACCAGGAGGCAGAACAAAAAGGACTTACACTGCCGGTACTGCAGCAGGTGTTGGGTGAATACCTGGCACTGGAAGAAGAAGGACAGGGCAATGAAGGCACCCAGGTGCTTCTTACCTATTACAGCAAAAAAAGGGAAAAGCCCCAGTATGGGCTGTTTGCTTCCGTACTGCAGCAGTAAGCCTGGAAAAAAATTTGGGACGTCTGTAAGGCGTCCCGATTTTTGTTGACCAGTCTTCTTGACATCTCTATAATGGTAGCATACACGGAAAACGACGATGGTAAACTACAAGGAGTAAGAACATCATGGATAATTTCAGTCTGCAAAAACCTTTGAATATGGCGCCCACAGGGATTGCCACATTTGCCAAAACGGCGCTCGCTACGGATATTTATCATCTGGATGCGGATATCGCCGTGCTGGGAGCTCCTTTTGACCTGGCCATTCAGGGGCGTACCGGCTGCCGCCTGGGGCCCCGGGGCATCCGTCTGGGATCTACCCGCTTTAGCTACAAAAAGGGCGGGACATATGATTCTGAGCGGGATACCTTGTATATGGATACGGATAAATGGCGCGTGGTGGACTGCGGTGACGTGGACTATATTCCTGGGGATTTAACCGGTACTATGGCAAACCTCAGGGAGGCTACCCGGATTATACAGACCCAGGGGGCACTGCCTGTTGTGTTAGGCGGCGACTGCGCCGTGGATTATCCCGTGCTCCAGGGAATGGAAGGTATCGGGCCATTTGACATCATTCATATTGATGCGCACCTGGACTGGACCAAGCCACTGGATGGGCAAAAGTATTTTAATGGGTCCCCTATGCGCAATGCGGCGGCACTGCCGTACGTGGGGCGTATCCTGCATTTAGGCATCCGGGGGATTGGCAGCAGCGGGCCGGAAGATTTTGCAGAAGCCAGAGCCCACGGCGACGGGATTTATTCTGTAAAAGAAGTACGGCGTAAAGGCATTGCGGCAATCCTGGAAGAATTTCAGCCCCAGTCCCGGATTGTGCTGTGCTTTGATATTGATGCAATGGATGCGGTATATGCGCCTGCTACAGGATCTCCTATGTTCGGCGGATTTACCTATGATGACGCTGTAGAAATGCTGGAAGCCATTGCCAAAAAATCGGATCTGGCTGCTATGGTGCTGACAGAAGTAGCCCCGCCCTTTGACGATATTGGGGGCACTACAGGATATCTGGCTGCCCGCTTGATTTCTGACATGCTGGGCTTTGCAACGAAAGAAAAAGAAAAGAAAAGAGGCTGAGAACGATGACATGGCAGCAGAGAAAAAGACCGGGGCAATGGATTACCATGCTTGGATTCTGCCTTGCCATGGAACTCATTCTGGCGCGGTTTCTCTCCCTCCATACGATGAACCTGAAAATTGGACTTAGCTTTTTGCCGCTGGCCGTTGCCGGTTTTTGGGGAGGCCCTCTTGCCGGGGGCTTGGTAGGTGCATTGGGGGACTTGATCGGGGCGACCTTATTTCCCGTGGGCCCCTACTTTCCTGGATTTACCCTGTCCGCTTTTTTAGACGGGGTGGTGTATGGGGTGTGTTTTCAGCATGGGATTGATAGAAAGCATATTTTCCTGGCTGCAGCGATTGTACAGCTGGGCATTAGCCTGGGACTCAATACGTTTTGGCTTACGGTACTGTTTCAAACACCCTGGCAGGCTATGGTGGCATTGCGCTTGTTCCAGTGCGGGGTGGAATTTGTGCTAAAGTGCGTATTGCTTTCCGTTGTGCTTCCCCTGCTGCAAAAAAGAGGATTGCGTGCATAAAAAGGCGGATCACGATCTATGTGGTCCGCCTCTTTTATGCACGCAACTTGGAGCAGGCATACGCTGCTATTTTTTATTCCTGCCTATATCTTATTTTTAATGACTGATGAGATAGCTCTTCAGTGCATCGCACAGTGCCATTCCCAAGGTGCCCGGTGCCAATGGATACCAGGACGCATCACTGGTTTTCCCGGACCGGGTACAGTTGCCCAATCCATCATACACATACTGAAATAGATCAGAGTACACACGCAGCCTTACATCATATTGGCTCAGCAGCAGAGTCTTCTGCCCCGTTGTCCGATCTGTCCAACGGTTCCAAAGAGTGAGAATGCCTTTCTTTTCATCGTACTGGATACTTTGGGTATCGTAGGCTACGGTGTAACGGCTGTTGGATGCTACCACCTGCCATACAGCAGTTTCTTTATCAGGAGCTTCGGGTTTGACTTCTTTTGGTTTGTTACTTGTGGGAGCCTCTGTCTTTATAGGGGATTGTATCGTTTGGGATTCTATTTTTTCCGGTGCTACAGTCGCAACCACTTCCTGCGGGGACGAGTTTTTTACAGGACGCGCTGCGACAGCCGCTGCCCCAGTAGGTGTGCTATATACAAGAACTGCCACCAGCAGGGAAAGACAGAATATTTTCTTCATATGCTGACATCCTTTCCTTCGTTCTATCGTTATTGTACCACAGCCATCGGTTTTCATGGTATAATTACCATGAATTTAATTATGCGGTTAAGCATATAGAGCTAACAAGCTGCCATTTTGGCTATACCAACATGCTAGAAGGAGACCGATATGAAAATAACCTTTTTAGGGGCTGATAAAACCGTTACGGGTTCCTGTCATTTGCTGGACGTGGCGGGAAAGAAAATCCTCTTGGACTGTGGTATGTTCCAGGGAACTAAAATTATCCGCGAGCTGAACCAGAAACCCTTTGCGTTTCATCCAGGAGAGATTGATGCGGTTATTTTGAGCCACGCCCATATTGACCACAGCGGCCTATTGCCCAAACTGGTCAAAGAAGGCTTTAAAGGATTTATTTATTGTACCTCCGTAACAGAGGAGCTGTGTGAAATTCTTTTGCCAGACTGCGGACATATTCAGGAATCGGACGCAGAATTGCGGACGCGCAAAGGACTGCGGGCAGGGAAATCTGCAGTAGAGCCGTTATATACTGTAGATGACGCTTACCTGGCGTTAAAGCATTTTGTCACCTGTGATTATGACCAGGATATCAACTTATTCCCTGGCGTTACGTTGCGTTTCAGGGTAGCGGGACATATCCTGGGGAGTGCCCTGGTCACGCTGCTGCTGGAAGAGCATGGACAAAAGACAAAATTAATTTTTACAGGGGATATTGGGCAGCCAAACGTACCCATTTTGGATGATCCCTATCAGATTTCCGGAGCCGATTTTATTATCACAGAATCCACCTATGGTAACCGGGTTCACGAACAGGTGGACAGAGAAGCAGAACTGCGGGATATTATGCAGGAGGCACTGGGGCAGGGGGGCAATGTGATCATTCCTGCCTTTGCAGTAGGACGTACCCAGGTTCTGTTATATTATTTTCAAAAATTGATGCAGAGCGGGCAAATTCCTACGGTCCCTGTTTTTGTGGATAGCCCTATGGCTATTAAAGCGACCCAGGTCATGCAGTTTAATCCGGAAGAATATGACGAAGAAGCCCGTTCTATTTTTCAAAGCCACGGCGGCAAGCTGCTCCATATGCCCAACGTGAAATATACGGAAACACCCGCAGAATCTAAAGCGATTAACGATATGCCCGGGCCAAAAATCATTATCTCCGCCAGCGGTATGGCGGATGCCGGGCGCGTCTTGCATCATTTAAAACATAATTTGTGGCGTAAGGACAGTTCCGTGATTTTTGCCGGGTATCAGGCTGAAGGCAGCTTGGGACGCAGACTTCTGGATGGAGCCAAAAAGGTAAAGATTATGGGGGAAGAAATTGCGGTAGGAGCTCATATTTACAATATGACAGGGTTCTCCGCCCACGCAGATAAAAATCAAATTTTGGCATTGTACAAAGGGATGGAGCATAAACCAAAGGTTTTCTTCGTGGTGCATGGGGAGTATGATGCGGCAAGCGCCCTGGCACACAGCTTAAATACGGAATTGGGAACCGCTACCTATATCCCCAATTACGGCGATGCCGCCGTTATTGAGGGGACGGAGTGGCATATTGAAGAAACAAAGACCGTGCTCAGCGAACCGACTATTCAGGCTACGCGGAATTACTTGCAGGGATTTGAAAAAGACTACCTGCAATACAGAGGAAAGATTGAACAGATTGCAGCCCACGACCCCAAACGCATAGAGGATATCCGGTCGAAAATGGATAAAATTCGTAAATACATGGACTCCCTATTGAAAAACATCTAAGTGTTACTAGTGCTTTCCCCGCACCCCATATGGGATTTATACCCATATGGGGTAATGT
>OGKA01002209.1_pt1 | contig 12713 bp, 8 predicted proteins | sample 1572211 | NCBI WGS metagenome assembly OGKA01 (sample SAMEA2582125, study PRJEB24529) | metagenome | biome: Human gut stool | place: China | collected 2011
GGGGAAGTGAGAGACGGAGGGAGAAACCCGTCTTATAGTTCAGAGATTCTTATTCCTTATTTTACAAGAACCTTAACCGTCGTACCGTCAGACATCTTCACGATGTTGATACCGGCTTGCGGTTCGTTGATACGACGGCCGTCGATCGTGTAGCGTGCTACTTCCTTAATGTTTTCAGAAGCAATCACACCGTTTACACCAAGAACATCTTTTACAGGAGCCTTTGCAGCGTTAACAACCTTGCCTTGTGCATCCAGCAAGAATGCAATCACGTGCATCTTCTCTACATTGATGGCTTTGCGAAGCGGTTGCTTCGTCGGCAATGCCAAAGTATAAGAGTTCTTCACAACGTTGTTCTCAGTCAAAGCAGGAAGATCAACAGCAGCGCCGGAGAAAGAAGAAGCGATGGCTACGTCATCAAATACGCCCTTGAACATTTTTTGACCAAACTCGCCACCCTTACCATAAGGCTTCATATCATCCGGCAAGCGGCTTTGATCAAACTGAGCATAGTTGTTAGCTTGTTTCCAAGCGTTTTCATCGCCTGTGAGGCCGTCTGCCGTTAAGACGTAAGCAAGCTTAAAGTTGCCTGATACCAAAGGCTCAATAGTTGCCTCAGCTGTTACCTTCTCAGTTGCCTTATCATATACACCCGTAAGCGTAATCCCTACGAAAGGAAGCACAGTAAGTTCCTTACGGAAGTCGTCTGCGATATCCTCACCTGTGCCATAATAGGGATCCATAACCTGGCCACGATTGAGGCGGCAACTAGGAGCACCTTCGAGGCCCACGTTCCTGTCGTAAGAGATTGACATCGGGTCTGATTGATTGAAGTTATGGAGGGCAATGCCTGCAAACTTATCACCGAAGGTCTTAGCCATTTTAGCCATACCGGCCATACCGCGCGGACACCAAGGACAACCGGTACCGGTAAATTCTTCAACCAAGACTGCACGCGGAAGTTCTTTCGACAAGACGACCAATTGACCTTTAGCCGTTTTGACCGCAGCCTCATTGGCAACGCCGTTAATCTTGGTAATCGTAATAACCTTCTCTTTAGTGCCTAAAGTTGCATCCGGATCCAAAGTGACAGCAACCTTTGTAGTGCCACCATACACTTTATAAGGCTGTGCAAGCGTTACGTGCTTCTCTGCGCCAACAGTGCCATCAGTAGTTACCGTGTAATCGAAATCAGTAATACCGGCAGAACCTGCATTTACCATAGAAAGCTCAAACTCTTTTGCTTTACCAAGTAAGGTTGTCAGCATACCGAAGTCCATCGGCTGCACAGCATTTTGCGTGAATTCACCCTCTACAAGTACTTGCATCGCTAACAAGCCAAACTTATCATCCTTGAAATCGCCCCAATCTTTTACGGATTTAGATGTGCGGAGGAAAATAGAGCCTTTAATACCCTTACCATCTCCGGTTACAATTGGGAAATTCAAGCCATCAGAATTTGTAGACGTTACGGTAAAGCTGACACCAACGTATACGCCGGCGCTTGTCACTTCATAAGGAGCATCTAGCTTAATGTCGTTGACTTTACCTAACTTTTTTTGCCCTTCATCGCCTGCATTCAGATCTGCCGTATTCAAATCTTTCACTACCTCGGCTTTAGAAACATTCGCCGGCAAAGTTTTGGATAGCCAAACTTTCACATCCTTGAGGCCGCTCTTATCGCGAAGATAAAAGCGAACAGCGTGAATTTTTTTACCAACCACAACCGGGTTATCAGGCGTGATTTGGATAGCCAAGTCGTAAGTCTCTGCATTCTGCACACCCAAGCCGCTGCGGTCATTTCCCGGCGTATAATGGCCCCACCATATTTGGTTAGCAGCCGGATCGAGCTTTAACGTCGGGGCCTGTGCTTGCGTGCTGTTAGCAACAGTAGGGAATGTCGGCATAGGACTGCGCTGTAACACTTGCGCATCAGCAGTCATTGCAAAAGTAGACCAAGAAAGGGCCAGAGCTGCAAGGAAAGCTTTTGTAGTACTCTTGTAATTCATAATAATTTGGTTTTAGTTTGCTTGTCAGACCTTCAAGCTTCATACTCTCCCATAGTAGTAGTCTAAAGATCCAATAGCCGGATTATGTTTTTAAAGTTTTTCTCGCGTTATATTGTCACCGTATTGTTAATGAGTGATAGCCCATCAAGATGCAGGCTCTCGGAAGCAAAATTAGACATAACGCACGAAAAGAACAAGAGCCTCGGTGTTTTTTTATTGATAATCCCATAAAACACCAACCTCTACCTTGCTCTTCCGTGCTCTGCTCAAAAGAAATAGCCCATCTCTGCTCTGCTAAAAAGGCTCGACCAAAGGCCGGCAAGTCCATTTCATCTTATTAAGAACAACGGCCTCACGTCGTGCAACAATGCCAACAACGCGAAATATTGCAGCACAAACTGTAATTTTAATCAACAGACTTCCAGACAGAAGATGTCGGGCTAAGCCCACTATTACTCCACTTCCTCATTGTTTGCTCCCGCCAAACGATAATTTGCCCCCGCCAAACGATGGTTTGCTCCCACCAAACGATAGTATGGCTGCACCAAACAATAGTCAAAATCAAAGCGAACACCTCAAATATAGCGGCGCATCGCTAAATATTTTGTCGCTTTTACGGGAAATAAGCCAACAGCAAGCCCCGCACCTCAGCTTTAACAGCCGGGATGCGGGGCTTGCTCATTGATATATGACTATCAGCCTAAATATTTTTTGAAATAGTCGGCCAAAGCTGTGCGCGCATCGGCTAATTTGTCTTCCCAATGCTTCATCGAGTTGGCGCCGATCTTATCCGTTATATATTTGACGGACTGAAAGGGAATGCCCATTTCGCGGCAAACCAAGGCTTCAGCAAAGGCTTCCATATCAACGGCTGCGCCATTGACGGTATCAGCGGCCGTAACAAAATCATCGCCGGTATTGACGATAAATGCGTCGGTCGTGACTTGGCCTTCGACAATTGAGGGCAATGACAGCAGAGGCGTAGTCTGAACTTCGGACGAGATACTCGTGAAGTTTTGCTTTGCACTGTCGCGATCAATGAAGTGTGTGGCAGAGAAAATATCTCCCACGCTGTAGGCTAAGGTACCGGCGGTGCCCACATTCAACACGAAATCGGGCTGCAACTCGAAAATAGCCTTCGTCAGGCGAAAAGCAGCCTGCACTTTGGTGATCTTCGTAAGGATGGTGTGCACTTCAAAGCCGGGAATGCTTACGGGGACTACTTCTTCTTGGAGCGCAAACGCTACGATGGCTTTTTTCATTGTGCCGGAAGCAGATATTTATCGCCCGTCTGGTCGACAATCACTTTGCGATATGAATCGGGATAGCCCACGCGCTGAACGCGAGCAGGAAGTCCTTCTTTCGTATAAAGATATTTTCCGTCTTTACGAGGCTTTACAGCCATATCGTTGAACTCTACGATCAGACGCTCGCCGAGGGCTTTCCACGTAGTCAGCATAGTTGCGCCGCGCTCTGCGGAATAGCTTGTCAAATATCGAACAGCCTCAGCCGGATTCGACTTGTATAAAGCTACAGCCTTAGCTTCTACCTCAGGCTGCTTTGCACTTAGATCTTTGTCGAGCCCGTCGCGCACTTCTTTTACAACGGGGAAGAGATGATTATAGCGAGGATAGGTCATGTTAGAAACCCAATTGCAAACCCAAAAGGCCGACTTCCAAGAGAAGTTGCAGCCATCGGCGCCGGGAGCATCGAAGCATTCGGGCACGGACGTGTTCTGGCAATAAATCGGTGTGTAGCTAATCATATTAGGATCGTCACTGCCGTACCAAAGTATGCCACCCACGGCGTCGGGAAGCCATCCGCGTATTTGGGCAATGTATGTATCGGCCGTCTGCTGCGTAGAAATGGGGCGCTCGTTGAAATATTTCTTGCCGTTATGCGTAAATTCAAGCGGCGTGGGGCGATATGGCATCTCGCCGGGGCCCATTCCGCAATCTTTTTGCACGTCGAAGGGCGTGCCTTCATAATGGTCGCGCATACCATCCATAATGTCTTGGCGCGAAAGCAAACGCTTCGGCTTGAAATAAAGGGGGAAGGGCTCAGCTTGTCCGATATGCTTGCCATCTACATAGTCTAAATATTTGTCCATACCGTCTACAAAGCGATTGAAGAAGCTCCAAGCACGCGCGTCGCAAAAGCGAACGGCACCAAAATCGGCCGGCGAGAAGGCATTGGCAAAAGAGAAGTCGGCGTCTTTTCCGGTAAAGTAGCCGTGTTTGCGTGCATAGCTGATCACGTCCTTAGCATAGATGACATTCTTCTTATCATATTGCAGGAATTTATGGATTCTACTCTGATTAGCATGCGCTGCAATGCAGTCGTCGGGAATACGAACAGCAACCCAAAGTGCGCCCTTCTCGTTAGGACCTTTGCCGACCATCTCCATCAACCAAAGTTCGTTTTTATCGGCAATGGAGAAGGACTCGCCACTGCTGGCGTAACCATATTTTTCTACCAAGCCGGTCATCACGCTGATGGCCTCGCGCGCTGTTTTAGAACGTTGCAAGGCGATGCGCATGAGGCTTACATAATCAAGAACGCCCTTCGGATCTACGAGTTCAGGGCGTCCGCCGAAGGTTGACTCCATCACGGCTACTTGATATTCGTTGATGTAACCTTGAACTGCATACGTCTCGGGTACTTCCGGGATCTCGCCCAAGTAACGGTTGGAATCTCCATCGATGATCTTACGCATTGCGCCCTTCGGATGCTTAGCGCGGGGCAGATAGATCAGATGTCCGTACATACCGTAGTCGTCGGCGTTGTAGGAAATAAACGTTGAGCCATCAGTAGTGGCTTTCTTGCCGACAAGAAAACTTGTGCAGGCATAACTTGATGCTGCTATAAAGGCAGCACAAAGGGTCAGGAATACTTTTTTCATAGTACAATGAATCATTAATCAATTGCTTTAAAAGACATATCCAATCCTTTTACGGAATGGGTCAACGCGCCGACGGAAATATAATCAACTCCGCAAAGCGCATAGGAGCGAATGGTCTGCAAAGTAATGCCGCCGCTCGATTCTGTCTCGAACTTGCCGTCGATGAGTTTGACTGCCTTTTCGGTAGCCTCGACACTGAAGTTGTCAAGCATAATGCGGTCGGCCTTACCATTGCTCATCACTTGCCGAATCTCATCTTCGCTACGCACTTCTATTTCTACTTTCAGGTGCAATCCTTTTTCTCGCTGATAGGCTTCGCAGCGGTTGAGCGCCTGATCAATACCTCCGCAGAAATCCACGTGATTATCTTTTAAGAGAATCATATCGAAAAGACCGATGCGATGGTTGACGCCACCGCCGATCCGGACGGCCTCTTTCTCCAACATACGCAAACCGGGAGTAGTCTTACGCGTATCGAGCACTTTTGCGTGCGTGCCTTCAAGCTGCCGCACATACTCACGCGTCATCGTGGCGATGCCGCTCATTCGCTGCATCACGTTCAGCATAAGTCTTTCCGTCTGCAAAAGGCTTCGAATTTTACCGGATACAACCATTGGCACGTCGCCGGGCTTTACCGTTGCGCCGTCTTCCATACTTGTCGTTACCTCCAACGCGGGGTCAAATTTGCGGAAGATTTCTTTAGCTATACGGAGTCCGGCCAATACGCCTTCTTCTTTGATCAGCAGGCGAGACTTTCCCATCGCTGTTTCCGGAATGCAGCAAAGCGTCGTATGATCGCCGTCACCAATATCTTCGGAGAAGGCAAGATCTATGAGTTTGTCGTTAAGCTGTTCTACTGAATACATAATAATAAATACGTTCGGTGTCTTATTTTCTTATCAGACTTGCAAATATATGAATTTTTACGAAAGCGCGGCTTTCTTGCTACGAAGAACTTGCACGCGAGTTTCGTTTTGTGGTGAAAAGTTTATACCTATTCGTTTATAAGAGTAAAATACCGGTAAATAAGCGGCCGGAATCGATACCCAAGCGACGGGCTGAAAAATATTCTTCGTGGTTTTGATAAGTACAAATGCCTGCTACTTGAATATTTTCTAAAGGAACGCCGGCCTTATCAAGGAGATAGTGGTTCGTACCCCAAAGATCTATATACCATTTATCTTGTTGCGGGTAAGCGAAATTTTGCATCGGAAACCCAGCCTCACAAAAGGCGTCATAAACTTCCGGCCCTACTTGAAAGACGGGTTGAGAAATGCTCGGCCCAATCACGACTTTTACGTCTTCTGCCCGCGTTTGAAACGATGAAAAGAGCGTTTCTAAAGTTTTGGAGACGATCTTTTTCACCGTGCCTCGCCAACCGGCGTGAACAGCTGCTGCAACGCGCTGTTTCTGATCAAAGAGCAAAATCGGCACACAGTCAGCCGTAGAGACGCCGATGCACGTATGGCGCTGCCGGGTAATAAGTGCATCGACACCCTCCAAAGCCGCAGCGCGTTGTTGGGAAGAAAGTGAGAGAAAAGCCTCATCAATAATCAGCGAGGCATCGTTATGCACTTGATGCGGCAAGACCAGGCGCTCTTCTGCTATATTTAATTGTGCGCAAAGGCGGTCTTTATTTTCCTTGACGTGTGCCGGCGAATCGCCGCAATAAGGATTGAGATTAAAACGTCCGTAATTGCCCTCACTTACACCACCCTCTCGGGTTGTGGTAAAGGCAACCACGTCTTTGTCTATCGCATATTTTAATAAGGGAATAGGCATAAATACTGCTTTATTCAAATTCTACGACTGTAATACCTGCACCGCCAAACTGTACGTGTTCATCCCTGAACGTTTTAATGCCGGGCGCCGTCTTTAAGTATTGGCGTACCAGTTCGCGCAATGCCCCTGTACCCGTGCCGTGTAAGATTCTCACGCGCGGTTGTTCTAACAGAATTGCGTCGTCAACGAAATGTGTAACGGCCTCTAAAGCTTCATCAGCACGCATCCCTCGCAGGTCCGTCTCCGGACGGAAATGCAATTTCTTTTGATAAACGGCGTCGCGCGTATCTTTACTAATAAATGTCGCCACTTGGGTTATTTTTTCTGTCTGTGGCGCTTCGGCCGGCTCTAACCTACTTGTGGGTACAGCCGTATACATACTACCGAAAAGAATCTTTGCTTGTCGGCCTTGCAAATGCTCGATACGCCCCACGGTGGTCTGTCCTTTCAGGCGAACGAAGTCGCCTTCGCGAAAATCGCGCCGCACGACCGCTTGCTCCCCTACCGACTTTGTAGGCGCAGCGCTCGATTCTGTCTTGCCAGGAGACGTTTTAGGGTTACGCTTATGCTGCTGGCGACGCTTGATCTTCTCTAATTGGCGACGAATGTCGGCATCGTTATCATCTGTAGCGCTCAATGTTTCTCTAAAGTCCGACAATTCTTTTCGGATTTCTTTGGTTCGCTCCTTATCTGCTTGGGCTTCGCGGATAGCGCGAATGGTATTTTCAATCTTAGCATTTGATTGCTGGAGCAATTCTTGCGCTTCGGCCTTGGCTTGCGCTATGACGCTCTTCTTTTGTGCCTTAAATTGTTCTACTTCTTGCTCGTAATTGGCCAGTGTAGCCTCTAATTGCTTCTCTTGTCGATGCACTTTTTCACGCTTGGTCTCCCAATACATTTTATCGCGCGCTATATCTTGCAGATACTTATCGCTCATCACGTAATCTTTACCGACAAGCGACTCGGCATAAGCCACTACTTCGGCCGGAAGTCCGATCTTGCGCGCAATTTCTATGGCAAACGAACTGCCGGGATGGCCTATGCGCAACATAAACAGCGGCTGCATACGTGAGCGATCGTAGAGCATCGCACCATTTACGGCCGTCGGGCAAGCATCGACGTAGTTTTTTAGATTCTGATAGTGTGTCGTAATCACGCCATAAGTTCCGTTGCGCACAAAGCGGTCTAAGATTCCCTCAGCTAAGGCGCCGCCGATCTGAGGTTCCGTGCCGCTACCAAACTCGTCTATCAACAGCATACTTTTGGCGTTACTGCGCTTCATCATCTCCTTCAAACCTAAGAGGTGAGAGGAGTAAGTACTCAATTCGTTCTCAATATCCTGCTCGTCACCTATACTTAAGAAGATATCTTTGAAGATTCCGACATTAGAGTTCTCACGCATCGGCACGGGCATACCGCATTGGAACATATATTGTAGGAGTCCGATCGTTTTCAAGCAAACGGACTTGCCGCCGGCGTTCGGACCGGAAATCAGCAGGAGGCGTTCTTTGCCTTTGAGGGTCACGTCTAAAGGCACTTGCTTTGCACCGTGCTTCTTTAAGGCCTGCTGAAGCAGCGGATGCACGGCTTGCACCCAATCCAAGCAGGGATATTTGTGCACCTGCGGCACAGTGGCGGAAAAGGAAGTCGCGAAATTTGCCAATGCACGCAAATAATCGATATGGGCCAAATAATGCATAGAGGCCAAAAGGTCGGGGATGTGCAAACGGATCTCCTTGCTCAATTCGGAAAGGATTCGGATAATCTCCCGCTTCTCCGCAGCTTTTAGTTCTCTGACGCGATTATTGGCTTCGACAACCGTGGCCGGCTCAATGAAAACGGTCTTTCCGGTAGCACTCTCATCGTGTACGATACCTTTAATCTTGCGTTTCACGGAAGGAGCTACGGGAATGACCAAGCGCCCATCGCGCAGCGTGGGGCTTACGTCGCGATCTATGTAGCCGTCTTTCTGAGCATCGCTGATAATCGTGCGTAAGTTATGGGAAATACTTCTGACCGTCACTTCCGCCTGATGGCGAATGGAGAGCAATTCGGGCGAAGCGGTGTCTTTTATTTTCCCATATTTATTCAGCACCTCGTCTATCCGACGAATGATATTCGGAAAAGCCACAATGCCGGTCGCCATTTCAGCCAAAGCAGGATAGGTATAAGCGTCCTCTTCGTTGTGTTTGCAAAAGAAAGATGTGAGTGCGTGAATGGTCATCAAGGACCGCTTCAAGTCAAACAATTCCAACTCTTCCAAATGCGTATTTTCGGGCTGAATACGTAACAAAGGGCGGCGAAGATCAAAGAAGTTTTCTTCATAGACATCGTCTTCCGTCTCGCAGAAGCGGGCAAACTCTTGCGCTTGGGTCAGCGCCTTTAAGATGCTGTCGTAATCAGTCATAAATTGCACTTGATGATCGACCCATTCCGTGCCAAGCGACGACATACAGCGCCCTTTCAGCAAAGTGCGGATCTCATCAAAGCCTATTTTTTGCTCAAAATTTTCCGGATATATCATAATTGTAGCTCTCCTTGTACGCAGTTCCACTGCATAAAGTATGCAAAGATACGATTTTTTGAGCACCTACTGCCTACGTTATCCGCCCTTCTGACCGAGAAAAGGGCTATGCGGCGAAAGAAACATCAGAAGCTGAAGAAAAGAGATCACTACCGGTTCACGCTCTGTTGCGTTTTATACACTACCTCCCCACCTACTTATGCTAAAGGTTCGTATGATATATACACCATATTACATATCACGCCAACAAAGGCTACTTGGTAACGAAAAAGTCGGAATTAGGAGCTACAAACGTTGGAAATGCAGCGAGAAAAGTCTGATTTTGGCACACCGGCATAAGGTTGACAAAGTTTTCATCGTGAGAACACAAACGTACGCTCACGATGAAAAGTTTGTACCATCGTGAAAGGACGTTCGTGTTCTCACGATGAAAATTTAAACAAGCGGGGGTTGCCTGCACAGAGTTGGAAACTTATAAGTCATTTTTGGGGACTAAAAGCGCCTCATTTCGAAAGCCAATTTGTTATTGTCGCAAGCTCTTTCTCATCTTTTCTCTATTTAGGCGCTTGTTATGGCTATTTCGCAAAACGGGAACGAAACAAAATAGGGAAAATACAAAGTTGAAAAATTCGAAAACAGATCTTATCTTTGCCTAAAATAGTTTATCGAAAACACTAAAAAGCGACTTCTTTGCAACATGCTTGCGCTATCTTTGCACAAGAGAGGCGCCAGCATAGCCTTCGAAAATTTCTTCGTTACCGGCTGCTAACTCTATCTTTGCATTTGACAAACTGCGAACAACAAAGAAAAGATAAAATTGGGCAGCGTTTGCCAATGACAATAAGGACATCAACAACTGACGAATAAATAATAGACGCTTATGAAAAAAGTTATACTTCTTTTCTTCGCACTTTGGGGCTGTATGCTTTCAAGTTTTGGGCAGGTAACATTTAAAATCGATGGTTTTTCTGAAAAATACTACGGAAAAGCATATTTCTCTGACACTTCAGAGGTGTTTAGCGAAGGTTGGGTGGCCGTATATGACCGAAAGACAAACAAGAAACTGATTCAGGTAGACGCCGATGAACTCTCTTTTGATCTACACGACTATCAATTGAAGGCAAACATTGCTGAAATCCCTTATGGAGAACACAGTGTGCTGATTTATGAAGACTTTAACTTCGACGGGAAGAAAGATTTTGCGCTTATGGATGGACAACACGGCTGCTATCACGGACCTTCATTTCAAATATTCTTAGCGTCAAACAATGGCTTTTCCTTTAGTCCGGGATTTACGGAATTGGCGCAAGAAAACTGCGGTATGTTTTCAGTCAACGAAGAGGAAAAAACAATATCGACGATGACCAAAGATGGCTATGGTTGGCACAAGTTTTCCACTTATATTGTCAAAGACAACGAGCCCTTTCTCATTAGCACACTTATAGAAGATGTAAGCAACGAACCTATCAATACCATTACGACGGAAGAATGGGATGGAAAGAAAATGGTAAAAAAGACTTCAACCTTTTTCGATTTTGAATGTGAATACATAAAGAGTTCATTCACTTTTCATGTAGACAAACAGAACAAAGACATTATCCTTTACAGCGGAGATGGTCGGCAGCTTTGTTATGCGATCACTAATAAAAATGGAGAATTAGAGCTTTTGTATCCGGAAATAAAAAAAGAGGGGAAAAAGGACTTTTATTATTCTCGTAAAAAGAATGCATTGTCCTTTTGGAATAAGGATACGGAATACACAATTACCGACAAGGGTGGTAATGCGGGGATCAGCATTCTCACCAAAAGCAAAACTTATCAGTGGATAGGCAACCCAAAGAAGCGTGAAGGCAGCTTGGCTAAACTGTTAAAGGAAGCATTTGATAATGTATCATACGGCAACTAAAACTGATACGCGACATCAGCACACGGAAAGTGCACCTCCTTGGCGTTCGGCTGGCACTATCTTTACCGGAGGAAGACAAACATTTTGAGAGGACAGTCGCAGACAGGCCGAAGTCGCAACTTACAATGAGAAAATCAATGACCGAGAAATAAATAATTGTTGTTTATGAAAAAAGTTATACTCCTTTTCTTCGTATTTTGGGGCTGCATGCTCTCAAGCTTTGGTCAGGTAATATTTAAGATCGATGGTTTTTCTGACAAATACTATGGCAGAGCCTATTTCTCTGACACCTCAGAAGTGTATTGCGAAGGCTGGGTGGCCATATATGATCGCAGAACAAACAAGGAACTATTCCGCGTGAACGCCGATAAACTCTCTTATAAGTTACACGGCAGTCAGTTGAAGCAAAACATTGCAAAAAAACCTTATGGGGAACACAGCGTGTTGATTTATCAAGACTTCAACTTCGATGGAATGAAAGATTTTGCACTTATGGATGGACTGCATAGTTGCGATCACGGACCTTCGTATCATATTTTCTTTACTTCAAAAAAGGGATTTATCTTTAGTCCGGAACTTACGGCTTTGACTCATGAAAACTGCGGAATGTTTTCGGTCGACAATGAGGACAAGACATTAGTGACTCTAACCAAAGATGGCGATGATTGGCGCAAGTTCTCTACATACATTATAGAAGACTTTATGCCTTTTCTCATTAGTACGATTGTAGAGGATGCTCGCAACGCACCGATACATACGCTAACGAAGGAAGTTTGGGATGGGAAGAAAATGGTAGGAAGCTCTATAACTTCATTCAACATTTACAGTAATAACATCAAGAGTTTGTTCACTTTTCATGTAGACTTACAAAACAAAACCATAATACTTTACAGCATCGATGGCAGTACGCTTCGCTATGCGATCACAAATAAAAAGGAAGAAATAGAACTTCTGTATCCGGAATTGGTACGTGAGGGTAAAATAGACTTTCATTATTCCCGCAAAAAAAATGCTTTGACCTTTTGGAATAAGGATACGGAATACAGGATTACCGATGTGAACGGCATTGCGGGGATCAGTATTCTCACCAAGGGAAAGACTTATGAATGGAAAGGAAACTCGAAGAATCGAAAAGGTAGTTTGAAAGCACTGTTAAATCATACTTTTGGTAATGTTTCATACGGCAACTAATGCCGATACGCGACATTTGTATACGGTAGGCGCATCTTTATGGCGCTTGGCTTGCGCTATTTTTACTTAAGATAAACGACCGATGGTCAAGAAAAGACATAAGCGGGCTGCGGTCGCACATTGCAATAAGAATAATCAATAACCGAAGATAATGAGACGCTGTTTATGAAAAAAAAAATGCTTCTTTTTTCTGTGCTTTGGGGCTACCTGCTCCCGAGCTTCGGGCAGGAAACATTTAAAATCGACGATTTTTCGGATAAATACTATGGAAAGGCTTTTATCTCTGACAAATCTAAGCCATATTGCGGAGGTTGGGTTGCCGTATTTGACCGCAAGACAAACAAGGAACTGATTCGCGTTGACGCAGATGAGCTCTCGTATGAGTTACACGCCAACCGG
>OGKA01002228.1_pt1 | contig 12640 bp, 9 predicted proteins | sample 1572211 | NCBI WGS metagenome assembly OGKA01 (sample SAMEA2582125, study PRJEB24529) | metagenome | biome: Human gut stool | place: China | collected 2011
GAATACCTAGAAGCTGCGCGTGCTACCCTCAACCACCGTGGAGATGGTGGTACTGGTTGGTCTAAGGCTAATAAAATCAACCTCTGGGCTCGTCTCCTAGATGGAAATCGTGCCCATCGTTTATTGGCAGAACAGCTCAGTTCCTCAACTCTAGAAAACCTCTGGGATACGCACGCGCCTTTCCAAATCGATGGAAACTTTGGTGCAACCAGTGGGATGGCAGAAATGCTCCTTCAATCCCACACTGGCTATATTGCCCCATTACCAGCCCTTCCAGATGCATGGAAAGATGGGCAAGTCTCAGGTTTAGTCGCTCGTGGTAACTTTGAAGTCAGCATGAAATGGAAAGAAAAGAATCTTGAAACGCTATCCTTCCTTTCTAATGTGGGTGGAGACTTAGTCGTAGACTATCCAAATATCGAAGCTAGCCTTGTCAAGGTAAACGGTAAGGAAGTACAAGCTACCCGCATCAAAGACAACCGTATTCAACTTACGACACAAAAGGGCGATGTCATTACCTTTGAAAACTTCCCTGGTCGTATTACTCGTCTGACTGCCCAACGAAAAGATACAACGACTGCAGAACTTAATTTCAATGCTGTTGAAGGGGCGACTCATTATGTCATCCATCGGGAAAGTAGAGATGAAACTGGTCAAACTTCTACTGTCCGTGAGTTTACAACCAACCAAACTCGCTTTATCGACCGTTCTATTGATTCAAGTCATGCCTATACATACACTGTTCAGGCTATGTTAGGAGACCGCTCAACACCTATTTCTGATACGGCTTCAATCTCCGCCTTTAGTGAGCTCATGGACGATCGTGACTCTCGCATTCAGTATGGCGCTGCCTTTGGAGATTGGTCTGACTCAGAACTATTTGGCGGAACTGAAAAATACGCCGATATCTCAAATGGAAATTATTCCGATAAGGATGCAACTGCGACAATTCCTTTCAATGGCCCTGGAATTGAAATCTACGGACTCAAATCTTCTCAATTAGGACTCGCTGAGGTTACAATCGATGGCAAATCTGTTGGAGAGCTTGATTTCTATACAAAAGGAGCTACTGAAAAGGGTGCCCTAATTGGTCGTTATACAAATCTTTCTTCAGGTCCTCACCTCATGACCATCACTGTTAAACGAGAACATAAAGGACGTGGAAGTGAACGCTCAAAAATTTCCTTAGACTACTTCAAGGTCTTCCCAGGTCAAGGAGAAACAGTTGAGAAGATAGATGATCGTGATTCTCGTATCCAATACGGTTCAGCATTTAAAGACTGGACTGATGCGGAACTCTATGCTTCTACAGAGAAATATGCAGATATTAACGCAGATGATAATCTTGCTCCTGAAGCAACTGCAAGAATTCCATTCTCTGGTACAGGTATCCGTATCTATGGACTGAAAACATCTGCCCTTGGTAAGGCACTTGTGACTCTCGATGGAAAAGAAATGCCAAGCCTTGACTTTTACACTGCCGGAGCTACCGAAAAAGGAGCATTGATTGGAGAGTTTACTAATCTAGCAGATGGCGACCATGTCCTAACTTTGAAAGTGGACCCAGATTCTCCAGACGGTCGAAAGAAAATCTCCCTTGATTCATTCGATATTCTAAAGGCTCCATCAGTATCGTTAGATACACCAATCCTCGAACCTGTTAAGGCGGAAGATAAGACAGTTACCCTTACTTTACCAACTGGTAATTGGGATGCTGTAGCTGTGACATTCCCTGGCGTCAAAGACCCTCTCTTACTCAGAAAAGTCGATGACGATCATCTTGTCACTTCTGGTGAGCAAACTGTACTAACCATCAAGAATAACAAAGTACAAATCGACATCCCTGAAACTACGGACGGCAAAGCTGGCAATGCAATAGAAGCTTATGCTATCCTAGGAGAAACAAGAAGCAGTACGATTGTAACTGTCTTTCCAAAAGGGGAAACTGCACCTGTAGAAGATCAAGTCGTTACAAGTAAAGGTGATGAATCCGCTCCAGTAGTGACTATACCTGAATATACTGATCCAATTGGAACAGTGGGAGAACAAGAAGCTCCTATCGTAGATATTCCTGAATACACTGAGCCTATCGGTACTGCAGGAGAACAAGAAGCTCCTATTGTGGATGTCCCTGAGTACACCGAACCTATCGGTACTGCGAGCGACCAAGCGGCGCCTATCGTAGATATTCCTGAATACACTGGCCCTATCGGTACTGCGAGCGACCAAGCGGCGCCTATCGTGGATATTCCTGAGTTTAAACTCAAAGCCTTAAAAGACCAGGCTACCGGAGTTCAAGTCATCAGTGGAGCAAATGAGCTAGGTGAAGCAAGTTATCTTGAAATCCAGAAAGTAGACAAGCAAGAACTCTTGGGCAAGAAATATGATGCCTACGACATTCAACTCAAGAATAAAAATGGTCAACTAATCCAAGCAAAAGGTGCTGTCCTCGTACGATTACCAATTTCTGGCCCAGTCCAAGAATTCTATCGCTTCAGTTCAGAAAAAGACTTACAAGCACAAGATTTCGAGATTCGTGATGGAATGCTTGAGTTTCTCACCCTTGATTTGACTACTTATGCTATCGTCTACAAGACTGAAACAGAAGTCCAACAACCAAATTCAAGTCAAATCGAAGAAGCTAGTCCATTAGCAAATAAAAACCAGCTCAATGGTGAAAATTCTACAAATGACAAACAGCTTCCTGCAACAGGAGAAGAGTCTAGCCCTCTCCTCTTTATGGCAAGTCTCAGCTTAGCTTTAACTGCAGCCTTCTTACTTAAAGGTAAAAAAGAGTGATCCTAATAAATCTATAAAGATATAGATAAATAGAAAAAGGATGAGTAAATTACTCATCCTTTTGATTTCTTTCAGAGTCTTTTAAAATAAACTAAAAAGCCAGTTATAAATCCAGTTAAAAATCGAATATAACAAATTCAAAAGGAGTTCATAAAAAAATAAACAAATGTGATACCAAATGAATTCTACAATCATAATCAGTGGCTTGACTAGGATATAAAATAAAATATCCCAAATAAATTTCATTTTTTATCTTCCTTTCTAGGAAGCCCAAGAATCCCTGGTAAGGAAGAACTTAGTTTTAAAGCTAGAATAAATCTAGTCAACTCTAACACTTCTGGCTCTGATTCCTTCTTCTCAGTCAGTACTTCCATTCCTTTTACCCAGAGGCATGTCCCAATAATTCTAGCCATTCCTGTAAAAAAATTTGGTTGGTGGTCCATGTGATGCTCCTTTGGTTAATTCCACTGATACATTTCTGTTTTTATTGTATTCAGTATATCAAATTTTTCTAGATAATCAAGCTTTTATCTGCAAAATAAAAAGTTTCACAACCTTTCTAGAATAGCTCTAGCAAGATGATGAAACTTTATTGATTACTTCATTTCTTTTTTATAGCGTTCCAATTCTGCTTGGTTAGCCCAAACATAATGACCTGGACGAATTTCGACCATGGAAGGCTTATCAGTTTCGTAGTCATGTTGATCTGGATCATAGACTTTCAAAACTTTTTTACGTTCCAAGATTGGATCTGGGATTGGTACAGCTGAAAGAAGTGCTTGTGTGTATGGATGAACTGGATTGTTAAACAATTCTTCAGTTTCAGCCACTTCAACAATGACACCCTTATAAATTACCGCGATACGATCAGAGATAAAACGAACTACTGACAAATCGTGGGCGATAAAGAGATAGGTTAATCCCAATTCTTTTTGGAATTTCTTGAGCAAGTTCAAAACTTGGGCACGAACTGAAACGTCCAAGGCTGAAATCGGCTCATCTGCGATTACAAAGTCAGGTTGCATAACCAAGGCACGAGCGATACCAATACGTTGACGTTGTCCACCTGAAAACTCATGAGGATAACGTGTCAAATGTTCAGCCAAAAGTCCAACTTCACGAATGATCTTTTTAACTTTTTCTTGTCTTTCTTCCTCATCCTTAAATAGATGGAAATTATAAAGACCTTCAGAAATTATATAGTCAACCGTTGCACGCTCATTCAAACTAGCAGCAGGGTCTTGGAAAATCATTTGAATACGACGGATTACTTCAGCTTCTTGAGCTCGTGATTTTTTACCGTTGATCTTTTTACCTTCGAAGAGGATATCCCCTTTACTGGTATTATTCAAACCGATAATTGCTCGACCAATCGTTGTTTTACCACTACCTGACTCACCAACTAGAGAGAAAGTTTCACCTTTGTTGATAAAGAAGTTAGCATTTTTAACGGCTACAAACTTTTTGCTTCCTTCACCGAAGGAAATCTCTAAGTCTTTAATTTCTACTAATTTTTCAGACATTTCCTTCCTCCTAGTTTTCTAGATGAACAAGACCCATTCTCTCACGAATCTTGTCATGTAAATTTGAAATTACTGCTGGTTTTTCAACTTTTGGAGCTCGTTCATCAAGCAACCATGTTTTTGCCCAGTGAGTATCGGATACTGCAAACTGAGGAGCTTTTTCTTCGAAATCAATCTTCATCGCATAATCTGAACGAAGAGCAAATGCATCTCCCTTCAATTCTGTATAAAGTGATGGAGGTGTTCCCGGAATTGAATACAATTCTCCTTTATCGTCAGCCAACTGTGGCAAACTTGATAAGAGGCTCCATGTGTATGGGTGACGTGGATCGTAGAAGATTTCTTCAACTGTACCATACTCAACGATTTCACCAGCATACATAACCGCAACTTTGTCAGCAATACTTGCTACCACACCAAGGTCGTGTGTGATAAAGATTGTTGTAAAGTGGTATTCATTTTGTAGAGACTTCAACAAGTCAATAATCTGAGCCTGAATAGTTACGTCAAGAGCTGTTGTTGGCTCATCACAGATAAGCACATCCGGACGACAGGCAAGAGCGATAGCGATAACGATACGTTGACGCATCCCTCCAGAATATTGGAATGGATACTCCTCAAAACGCTTTTCAGCATCAGGAATACCAACCTTATTCATGTAGTCGATAGCCATTTCTTTTGCTTCTTTAGCTGTTTTCCCTTGGTGTTTAATAATAACCTCAGTAATTTGGCTTCCAATTGTTTTGATTGGGTCCAAACTAGTCATAGGATCTTGGAAGATAGTTGCAATCTTTGCCCCACGAATTTGTTCCCAATCCTTGTGAGACGAAAGTGCTGTTAGGTCTTGTCCACGGTAATCGATGCTCCCCTGAGCGATACGCCCGTTTTCTTCTAACATTCCTGTAAAAGTTTTTGTCAAAACTGATTTACCCGAACCAGATTCTCCAACCAAGGCAAGAACTTCTCCTTCAATCAACTCAAGAGAAACTCCGCGAATAGCGGTCAAAACTTTGTCACGAACATCAAATTCCACGACAATATCTTGAGCAGATAAAATTACATTTTTATTATTCGTCATTTCTACTCCTATCTATGTGTACGTGGATCACTAGCATCGGCTAGGTTTTGTCCAACAATGAATAGTGATAAGGAAACCAAAACCAAAGTTGTCAATGGAATCCAGAAGAGGTAGGCATTTGTCGTTACGTTCTGAGAATAATCTGAGATCAAACGTCCCAAACTTGGAACTGTAATCGGCAATCCGAGCCCAAAGAATGAAAGGAAAGCTTCATACGAGATAAATGCCGGAAGCATTTGTGTCAAAGTCGTCACGATAACAGATACCAACTGAGGCATAATGTTTTTCACTACAATCTTAAATGTTGGTGTTCCAAGCGTACGAGAAGCAAGGTTATACTCCAAATCACGATAACGCATGATTTGAATACGGATAGAATAAGCAATACCAATCCATGTAGTTACACTCATGGCAAAAATCAAATTCCAGAAACCTGCACCGATAGAGTAAGTCAAAACGATAACGATCAATAACGATGGAATATTGTTGATAACGTTGTAGACTTCCATCATGATGCGGTCTACTGATTTTGAAATACCCCAGATTCCACCTACAATCACACCGATAACAAGGTTGATAAAGGTCGCAATTACAGAAATCAAGATAGAGTTACGAGCTCCAAACCAGACACCATCAAAGAGAGATTTCCCGTTACTATCTGTACCAAACCAATGTTCGGCATTCGGTTTGATATAGCGAGCACTAAAATCATTTACCTTACTTACATCGTTAAAATCAAAATCTGAGAACATTGGGTAGATGAAACTCATCAAAACGATTGCAATCAAGATACCGAGCATAATGACTGTTGATTTTTTCTTCAAAAACTGTCTAAAGACAGAACGCCAGTATGAATAGGCAGGAGTATCAATTGCTTCAGAGGCATAATCATCACGTTTTACAAATTGAAATTTATCATTACTAATTGTAGACATTATTTGCCTCCTTTCTCTGTCAATTTAATACGTGGGTCAATCATAGTCATCCAAATATCCCCTACAAATAATGAGAAGATAGAGATACATGTAAAGATAAAGACAAGACCAACAACCATATTGTTGTTTGATGCTTTTACAGAGTCAATCAGCATTTTACCCATACCCGGGAAAGCGAAGACTGTTTCTGTAAGAGTTGCTCCACCGATAACACCAATAATAGAACCTGGAATACCTGAAACGAGCGGTACCATAGCGTTCTTAAAGATGTGTTTATTTGAAATTTCTTTCTCAGATAGACCTTTTGCACGTGCAAAACGAACGAAGTCTTGAGATTGTAAGTCAATCATGTAACGACGAATCCAAATTGCCATACCAGGTGCACCCAACAAGCCCAAAATCACTGCAGGTAAAACATATGAACGCCAGTCTCCAGCACCCAAGATAGGGAATGAATCTGGGAATCCAATTGAAGAACCAATCAAACGAATGATGTATACAAGGGCAATCGTTGGAAGAGCAAGTAAGAAGGTCAAAGCTCCTGTAGAGAAACTATCAATCCATGTATTTTTGTAACGAGCCATTGCAGAACCAAGTGGAATTGCAATCGCATATGAAATAGCAAGACCAATCAAACCTGTGATAGCAGAACTTGCAATCATTGATGGATACTGATAGTTACTTTCAGTAGCTGTGTATGGATCATCCTTACCGTAGTTAGCTACTTCACGTGCATCCGCCTGACTTGGTGATTTATAAGTTCTTGTGTAAATATTGACTGATGAAGTTTTCTTACCTGTTGGGAATTGAACTTCTGAAGTCTTGGTTTGTCCTTGTCCTTGTGTGATAACTTGAAGAACAGGAGTATTGGCATAAGTTGGGTAAGAATCTCCTAAGTTCAAGTTGACAAAGTTTTGGTGAACAAATGGGAATTGACTGTTGAAGTACAAGAGGTATTTATGTTTAGTCCCTGAACCTACTAGAGACCATCCAATAGCTGGATCGTTTTCAAAACGCAAATAACGCTCTAAGTTAGGATTTTCTGGGTCTTGAATCTTGTTTGTATGGTCAATATCAAGCAAGTTTGCATAGAATTTGAACACACGCTCGAAAATAGGGATTTCACGAGTAGCATAGAATTGTCCGCTCTCTGTAAACTCACCCAAAGTCCAACCGTTACCGAGTTGTTGGATATATTTTTCGTAGATAGCTTTATTTGTATCGTTTGCATCAACGGTTACAGAAGGGTCAATGCTACTAGCTTTTTCCTGCAACTCTTTCGTATCGTAATATTCGATATAACCCATACGCTCATAAACTGTATTTTCATAGTTATCACGTTTATCAGCTGTGGTTGCAATTTTATTGTAGTTAGTATCTTGTTTGAAGATCAACTTCCGTGGAACCATCGTATAGATGATTGTGTAAATCAAGGTCGTTACTAGAAAGATAGAAACTAGCGACCGCAAGATACGCATAAAAACATATTTTTTCATATTATTTCCTTTAAAATCCCAAAAGAACCTTCTCCTTTTGGAGAGAAAGTTCTGATGAGCATTATTTATTTCACGTGGCTCGCTAATTCTTTTTGAGCTTTTTCATTTGATTCAGCTTTTTCTTTGAGCCATTTTTCACGAGCTTTTTGGTATTCTTCTTTTGTAATAGGTTTTTCACCAACTTCAGTGTACTTCAAGTAACCTGAGGTTTCTCCTTTAAGACCCGCAACTGAGTATGAAGAAGTAAATGGAATAACTTTAGATACAAATGATACAGCAGTTTCTTTCGGACCTGCCATTACAGGAATTGTCAAACCGTTGTCTGTTAACCAAGCTTGTGCAAGGGCATATTTTTCATAACGTTTTTGAACGTCTTGATTTTCTTTGTTTGCTTCATCAAGTAATTTTTCATAGTCAGACAAACCGAGTTTTTGGATAACTGATGCATCAGTATCTTTGTCGATACCCATAATCAAACGAGTATTACCACCTTTAATCGTGAACTGGTCTAAGAAAGTTGATGGATCTTGGTAATCAGGATTCCATCCAGTCAAGGTATGAATATCCCAGTCTTGTTCTTTAGCTGTTGGAGCACTAAATGAAAGTGGTAAAGCTTCTGCTTGGGTCATTTGTTGAAGATCGATGACAACATTGTCAGCTCCAAGTACGTTTTCAATAGACTGTTTAAGTGATTGAACACGGTTTACAACTGCTGTAGACTCTTGGATTGTTAGAGCATCCAAGTGAATTGGGAATTCTACCCCTTCTGCTTTCAAGCTTTCTTTTGCTTTTGCAAAGGCAGCTTTAGCTTTTTCTTCGTTGTAGAGACCATTTTGCGAATCAGCAAGCGATACGTTTGACCATGTGCTTGAGTTTGTCTTCGCAAGACTTTCTTCTACAAGTTTACCAAACTGTTTGTCTCCAACTTGAAGATCATAAGGTGAGAATGTATTACGGATTGCAACTGCAGCACCATCTGTACCATTTGTCTGAGCTGAGTAAGAATTACGGTCTACCGCAAAGTTAAGGGCTTGACGGAATTCTTTGTTTAGCAAAGCTTTTCTTGTAGATTCTTTTTGGCTATCTGTTGTTTTTGAAGTATGGTTATAAGTTGTACGACCATAGTTCACACTTACAGTAGCGATAGCTGATCCTGGTTCGTTAAAGAAGATATTATCTTTGAACTCAGACGCATATTTTTCGTATGTTGAGCTAGTAGGATAAATACGAGCTTTACTGTATTGTCCTTCTGAGAATCCTTTGGCAACAACATCTTGGTCTTTCCCATCCCAGTATGTAAATTTAATGTTTTGAATTTTAACAGCGTCTTTATCCCAATAAGCATCGTTCTTAGCCATCTCAATCGAAGACTTAGCAGTGATTGATTTCAAAACAAACGGTCCATTATACAAAATAGATGATGGATCTGTAGGTGCACCAAAGCCTTCCCCTTTTGATTTAAGGAAATCTTCGTTGATTGGCATCATCACGCCATTTGTTGTTTTGTCATTCCAGAAAGTCTCTGGCTGATTCAATGTATATTCAAGAGTGTTGTCGTCAACTGCTTTTACACCAACCGTTGAAAAGTCGTTTGTTTCACCGTTAATGTAAGCGTTGAGTCCTTTAATTGAAGAACTAATAACTGACAAACCTTTTGATTTGCCTTCTACCGCGTGTTTCAAACCTGTCACAAAGTCTTGGGCTTTAACTGGAGCATATTCTTCTCCTTCAGCAGTAACCCACTTAGCATCCTTACGGATCTTATAAGTGTAAGTCAAACCATCTTGTGAAACTGTCCATGATTCAGCAATCGATGGTACAAGGTTTCCATATTTATCATTAGCAAGCAAACCATCTACCGCATTTGTAGTAACAAAAGAAGTAGAGTCAACGTTGTTAACAACATAATCCAATGTTTCAGGATCAACTGAATAAACGTATTTATAATCTGATGCTAATTTTGTGTTGCTTGAACCTGCATTTGAATTTGAACATGCAGCAAGTACTCCGACAGCAAGCAAGGATACTCCCGCTACCGCAAGAATCCGACTTTTTTTCATATTTATAAACTCCTCGTTTTAAATTGTGGATATTGAAAATTATACCACAGTTTTTTTAAAAAGTAAACGAATTTTCAGAATATTTTGTCGCATGTTTTTTTAAACATTTGAATCTTATGTTTTCAGAAAAGAAAACTATTGACGAGAAACAATTTTCAAGGTATAATAATAAAAGTTAAGGCGGTATAGCCAAGTGGTAAGGCACGGCTCTGCAAAAGCTTGATCGTCGGTTCAAATCCGTCTACCGCCTCTATAATAAAGAAAGACTCCTGATGGAGTCTTTTAGTTTTAACGCTTAAAAAAGCTTTATCAGTTTTGTCTGATAAAGCTTTTGTTTTATTCAGTTTCTTCTTCTGATTCAAGTTCTTGGATTTGAACTTTAAGCTTGGTGACACGACCATTTTTCACCTTGTCATTTGTCAATGTGATATGCTTGTTGCCACTATCTAACTCATAGCTGAGTTTCTCTGATGTTGGAATGGTTCCCACCCCAGTCAAATAGTAACCAGCGATGGTATCCACATCGTCACTTTCAAGTTCTACATCAAAGTAGTCATTGAAGTCGTTCAAATTCATTGTCCCTTGGACAATATGGGTGTCCTCACCAATGGTATGGACATAGACTTCAGCTCGGTCGGTTTCATCATCAATTTCACCAACAATCTCTTCAAGTAAATCCTCGAGAGTAACCAAACCAGCCATTCCTCCATATTCATCGAGAAGAATTGCCATCTGTCTTTGTGAATTTCTTAGTTCTTTTAACAAATCGTCCACAAAAATGGTTTCAGGTACAAAGAGTGGTTCCTGTAAAATCTTTCTTAATACGATATTGTCAAAACCATCAGTAAACCCTGCTTTAAGCAGACTCTTGGTATGAATCAAACCAATCACGTTATCCTTGTCATTATCATAGACAGGAATGCGAGAAAAATTTTGTTTTAAGATACTTTCGATAATCGTTTGAGTGTCATCTTGGATATCCACCATGAAGGCATCTGTTCGAGGAACCATGACTTCACGCGCCATAAGCTCGTCTAGTGAGAAAATCCCCTGTAACATCTCGATTTCATCAGCATCCAAGGTTTCTTCGCTCTTCGTCAGCATATACTCAATCTCATCCCGAGTCATCTTTTCATCTGCATCGTCAAATGTCATCGGAGTCAAACGACTTAAGAGATTGGTTGATGCGGATAGCATCCAAACAAAGGGACTCACAATCTTACCGAGAGCGATAATAAATGGTACTGTTCGGATTGCCAAGGCATCTTTTAGATTAAGAGCAATACGTTTGGGATAAAGTTCACCAAAAACGATAGAAATATAGGTCAAAAAAGCAAGTGATAAGAAAGAAGCCACTGCATACGCAGTCTCGCTATTTCCTATCCAAGAAGCAATCAATTCTCCAAGAGAATCTGCTAACCTAGCCCCTGACAAAATTGTAATTAAAGTAATACCAACTTGAATGGTTGATAAAAAGTGATTGGGGTTTTCAAGTACCTTTAGTAAACGGATATAGCGCTTATCACCCTCTTCAGCCTTTTGTTCAACGCGTGAACGACTAAGAGAAACCATAGCCATCTCAGTTGCTGAGAAAAAAGCATTTAGAAAGGTCAAAACAACTAATAATACAAATTGCAGTAACAAATCCTGACTGCTCGGGTCTTCCATTTTCCTTCTCCTAAAAAGTATAATTGTGACTATTATACCATATTTTTTAACTTCTACACATTAAATTACGATTTCAGTGGCAAATCCCCTATCTAATAAGATAAGGGACTACCTATTCATTAGTCTTTTGTTACGGTTACTTTACCTGTTCGGTAGTCTAACTGAATTCCCTTTTGAACGTTTGGAATCACAACATTAAATTCTAATTCCCCGTCTGATGATTTGGCTTCAATCTGAGATGCAGAAGGAACCAAATCTTCTTCTGTAGCGTAGAGCAATGTGACACGGTAACGCACGCGCTTATTTTGATCCAAGGCTTTTCGAACTAAACTTTCATAGTAGTTTTGTCCCGTTGAATCTTCTGCGCGTGCTTGATTGGCCCAGGCTGTTTGTACAGCGATATTTTTGGGATTGCTAGTAGATGCATCAAAGCCATCTAAACCACCAATCAAGGCATAGCCTAATAAATGTCCTCTATCTACAGCGTGATTATAAGTCCCTTTTAGGTTTTTGACTTGATGCCATCCTGCTGGGGTCCAAGAAGTCGAACCATTCCCCGTTTCTTCACGGTCTTTGTACTGTCTTGTCGCTTTTGACATGAGGGCGTTAGCCACAGTTGGAACCGTCTCCCCACCTACAGTTTTTGTCTTGTTATCAGCATAGGGTTTACTTGAAACCTTTGCATCTAAGTTCGTTTTGTTCCCATTTACGATAAAGGCACCTGCTCCATTCCACTCAAGAGTACCCTTTATTTGTTTTTTTACCGAATCCGTCAATACACTCTCGGCCAATTTTTGACTTGGAGTATCAGGTGACCCTGACTTCTGCTGTACCTGTGTTCGTGGTGTGGCATTCGAAGCCTGCATTTCTTTTATGTAGTAACTTCCTGCCGACAAAAGTAGGAAAATCAGAAGACCTATAAGGGCCTGTCTGGTTTTTTTATTCATGTTTTCTCCTTCATTTCACTTCCTAGAAAAGAAGCTGGGACAAAAGTCCTAGCCTCTCAATTGTCTTTGGATTGTCGATCAAGACGCAGTGGTTGAGTGGGCTCTACTAGGCTGATTTCATCAGCTTTTACAGC
>OGKA01002241.1_pt1 | contig 12553 bp, 13 predicted proteins | sample 1572211 | NCBI WGS metagenome assembly OGKA01 (sample SAMEA2582125, study PRJEB24529) | metagenome | biome: Human gut stool | place: China | collected 2011
TTTGCATAAAATAAGCTGCACTCGACAGATTGAAATTAAAATTTCCTCTGCCCTCGTTTGCAGTAATTGCATAATACTTAAAGGCAAGATAAAGATGAAGAAGTATGTCCTCGATTTGAAGGTATCTTCTGCGGAACATGTCAATGCAAGGAATGTCCTTATTAAGCTGACAGACGACAAGCCCCTTCCAGAGATGCTTCCCGGTCAATTCGTAGAGGTGAGAGTGGACGGCTCGCCTTCTACCTTTCTTCGCCGTCCGATTTCCATTAATTTCGTTGATCGTGACCGTAATGAGTTGTGGCTGCTTGTTGCAACCGTAGGAGAAGGTACGCGTACGCTCGCACGCCTGCACGAGGGAGATATGTTGAATTGTGTACTTCCTTTGGGCAATACATTTACGCCTTTGTCTCATCCTGCAGAGCGTATTCTGCTTGTTGGAGGTGGTGTCGGCGTTGCCCCATTGCTCTATTTCGGTAAGCAGATAAAGGATGCTGGTGGTACACCTGTCTTTTTGTTGGGAGCTCGCACGGCAGCTGACTTGGCAGAGGTTCCGCTTTTCGAGAAGTATGGAAAGGTGTGTATAACCACAGAGGATGGCTCTGCGGGGGAGAAAGGCTTTGTGACGAATCATTCAGTCCTTTCAACCGGACCTTTTGACCGTATCTCCACCTGTGGTCCTAAGCCTATGATGATGGCTGTGGCACGTTACGCCCATCAGAAGTCTATTCCTTGTGAGGCATCCTTGGAGAATATGATGGCATGCGGCGTTGGTGCTTGCCTTTGTTGTGTAGAGAAAACCACAGAAGGTAATCTCTGTGTCTGTAAAGAAGGACCAGTCTTCGATACCCGACGGTTGTTGTGGGGAGAGTAAGGTGGATGGAAACAGTTAGGATTATTGGCTTTATCGGAACCGGTCAGTTGGGTCAGTTTAATTAGCCTGACAGGGCTAATAAGGATGATTCTACACAAGCAAGAACTTTATGTGAAGGCAATTATCCTTATGAGTTAAGGTGTAATTATGTAAAAAAGATGATTATAGTATGGCTGATTTAAATGTAAAGATAAATAACTTACAGCTCAAAAACCCTGTGATGACAGCCAGCGGCACATTTGGTTATGGATTGGAGTTTGCTGATTTCGTACCATTGGAAGAGATAGGAGGCATCATTGTCAAAGGAACGACGCTGAAACCACGTGAAGGGAATGACTATCCACGTATGGTGGAGACGCCTCAGGGAATGCTAAATTGTGTGGGTTTACAGAACAAGGGAGTTGATTATTTCATTGAGCACATCTATCCTGAGATAAAGGATATTGACACTAATATGATAGTCAACGTGAGCGGAGATTCCCCCGAATCGTATGCTGAGACGGCTGAGAGGCTTGATGCCCTGGACAGTATTCCTGCCATTGAGGTCAACATCTCTTGTCCTAACGTGAAAGAAGGCGGTATGTCGTTCGGTGTTACCTGTTCCGGTGCAGCTTCTATAGTGAAGGCTGTTCGCCAACATTACCATAAGACAATGATTGTGAAGCTCTCGCCTAATGTCACGGATATTGCCAGTATAGCACGTGCCTGCGAGGATGAAGGTGCCGACTCAGTATCGCTGATTAATACATTGATGGGAATGGCGATTGACATTGAACGGCGTTGTCCAAAGCTGAGTATCCGCACGGGTGGCCTGAGTGGTCCTGCTGTAAAGCCCGTAGCAGTCCGTATGGTCAATGATGTTGCAAAGGCAGTTAAGATACCTGTTATTGGTCTGGGCGGTATTTCCACAGCTGAGGATGCCATCGAGTTCCTTATGGCAGGAGCTACCGCTATCCAGATAGGAACTGCAAACTTCATTGATCCGCAGGTGACGATTAAAGTGCGTGACGGTATCAACGACTGGCTCGACCGTCATGGCTGCCACTCGATCACAGAGGTAATCGGTTGTGTCTGATAATGTCTAAGGAAGATTGACGATGAAGAAAATGTTGTTGGTAGTCGATCCGCAGATCGACTTTATCAGTGGTTCACTCCCAGTAAAAGGCGCTGCCGAGGCGATGGATGCACTGGCAGCGTATGTAAAGGTGCATGGTGATGAATATGCAGTGAAGATAGTCACTTCAGACTGGCATCCCTACCACCACTGTTCTTTTGCCGATGAGGGTGGGCAATGGCCGCGCCACTGTGTGCAGCATTCTGCAGGTGCGGCTATATGGGAGCCGCTGTTGGTGACCCTCAATGAGTCGAAAGGAGGTTTTACCTTGTTATATAAAGGCGACAGTATTCAGAGGGATGAGTATTCCATCATGCAGAATGAGGTGTCTGCAAACGTAATAAACCGGCTGGTCCGTGCCTTGGGGATAGAACAGATTGATGTCTGCGGTCTGGCAGGGGACATCTGTGTACTGAACACCGCAGAAGACCTGAAGCGTAGGGGCGAAAATACACGTCTGAACATCCTTGAGGCCTATGCTCCGTCGCTTGACGGCGGGTCGACGCTGAAGGCATTTATAAAGACCTTGGACTGAACCGTCCGGAAACAGTGGGCATCTCCGCTTTGTTGCGCAGGAAAGAATCTGCCAGGTGATGTTCTTGCGGTACCTTCAGTATGAAGAGGGAATGCTGGAATAAGATGGATTTCAGAGTCTGTCCCATAGGAGAAAACAGTCGGGTGACCTGGCCAGTCACCCGACTGTTTTTTTCCCCCCGACAGTAATATGCCTGAAGTGTCAGGGGTCATGACGGCAGTATGCCTGTATGTATTGTTCCGCTTCTGTCTAAAGTCTGTTTGTCCTGCTTATCAGCAGTGCGTCAAGTATCGTCATAGCAGCCATGGCCTCAACGATGGGTACTGCACGGGGAAGGACACAGGGGTCGTGCCGGCCACATACGGTCATTGTGACGGGATGCCCCTCTTTGTCTACAGTCTGCTGTTCCATAAGCAGAGTCGCGACAGGCTTAAAGGCCACACGGAAGTAGATGTCTTCTCCGTTGCTGATACCGCCCTGTATGCCGCCGCTGTGATTGCTCTGGAGTCTGAGGTTTGGAGTTTGAGGTTTGAGGTTTGAGGTTTGAGGTTTGTCTTTGGCAGGCAGAAAGATGTCGTTCTGCTGACTCCCGCGCCATGATGAGCCGGCAAATCCCTCGCCGTATTCAAATCCCTTTACGGCGTTGATGCTGAGCATGGCTGCACCCAGCAGTGCGTGCAGCTTCCCGAATTCCGGCTCGCCCAGGCCTGCAGGACAACCTTTGACGACACAGGTGATGACCCCGCCGATGGTATCACCATCCTGCTTTACCTGTGCTATGAGCGTTTCCATTTCCTTGGCTTTCTCCGGGTCAGGGCATCGGACAGGGTTTGATTCGATGAGACCGAAGTCGTATTGGTGGTAGTCTCCGCCGAGCCGTATATCGCCGACTTGAGATGTATAGGCCGTGATACTGATACCCAGCTGCCGCAGTACGAGTTTTGCCAGTGCGCCTGCCACTACTCGGGACAGTGTGATGCGTGCCGATGCACGTCCGCCCCCACGATGATCACGGATGCCATATTTGCTGTAATAGGTATAGTCGGCATGTGACGGACGGAAGAGGTTGCGGAGGTTGTCGTAGTCCTTTGAATGCTGGTTTGTGTTGCGGACAAGGAATCCGATCGGTGCGCCAGTGGATTTCCCCTCGAACACACCGCTCAGCAGTTCCACCCGGTCGGCTTCCTTGCGGTCTGTCGTGATACGGCTCTGCCCCGGCCGGCGACGTTCAAGTTCATGCTGGATGAAATCTGCGTCGATGGGAATGCCGGCCGGCATCCCGTCGACTATACCACCCACAGCTGCGCCATGGCTCTCGCCGAAGGTGGTCAGAGTAAAGAGTTTTCCAAATGTATTCATAAGAATAGACAATGGTGGACTTTAGTGGCAGCCGCAATTGCCGCCGCAGCTGCCTTCGCCGCAGCTGTTGCTTCCTCCTCCGCAGTTACAGTCTCCTCCGCAGTCTCCTCCACAGCCGCAGTGGTGCTGGCTCATCCGTTCGAAGAAGTCCTTGACTTCCGCTTCGTCTGCCGCACGGTTTTCGATGACGTGCCCACGGAACTGAAGGTCCTTTCCGGCAAGAGGATGATTGAGATCAACGGTCACCTTTTCGGCCGACACCTCCAGCACCTTTCCCAGGAAACGCTGTCCCTGTTCATTCTGCAGCGGAACGATGGCATCCTTGTATATATTCTCCGAGTCGAACACGCCATCATGGGAAAACGTCTCCTTGTCGAGTGCCAGTACGCTTTTGGCATCGTGCTCACCGTAAGCCTGCTCCTTGGGGAGGGAGAACTCGAAGTCGGTGTTCTTTCCGTATTTAACGATTTCCTGCTCGAAAGCCGGCAACGCCATCTCGCAGGCAGTATAAAACTGCATGGGTTTCTGTTCCTCTGTCTTCTCGATAAAATGTTCCTGACCGTTCTCTACACTGTATAGCTCGTAGCTGACTACGATGAGTCGGTGTGTACTGTTCTCCATTATTTTCTTTTTGATGTATAAAAACTTGTTTTCTGCAAAGGTAAGGATTTAAAATGAGAAAAGGGGGTGTACTGATTGTTTTTTCGTTTTCCGGTTCTTCTGCATACGTTCTGTAAGAACAGACGGATGTTGAACCGGATGTCTGCCGCTGATTTAAATCAAACGTCTTGACGTGTGTCAAAAATACAAGAGAAAACGGATAAAAAGTGACGGGTGACCATGTCATTTCCGAATTACGCTGTAACTTTGCAATCGAAACAAAGATAAAAGTTACAATTAAGTAGGATAACAACGGGTTCCCTTCGGGCAGCTCATAATGATCAAGAAAGGAAAATGATTATGAAGAAGATTGTATTGACAGTGGTAGCGGTGATGAGTATGACAATGGCTTTCGCAGCTGGTGAGAACGACAACAACACTGCAAACGCCAACGCATATAAGTTCAATGTAAGTACATACGCTCTGAGCCGTGCTCTGAATCTGAACCAGGATCAGATTGACGTAGTCGAGGACATCAACCGTACTTTTGCTGCCGAGATGATGAATGCCTCTGTTGCAGACAGCTCTGAGCGTGAGGCAAAGGTGAACGATGCCATCAAGAAGGATCTTTCCTATATGCACTACATTCTGAACAACCGTCAGTATCGTGAGTACGTAAAGCTCCTCAATGTCACACTGAACAACCGCGGGCTGAACAAGTAAGCAGCCTGTCTCGTGCTTCCATAAGGAAGTCCATACGAAATATACAAAGGTCATGGGCCGGGAAAACGGCTTGTGACCTTTTTTCATGTATCCGCCTGCTCAATGCGGTTACAGAGAGTCATCTGTTCCCGACCGGCTGGAACCTCTGTTCCCAACGGCTGGTACTCCAGTTCCCAATACCTGGTACTCCAGTTCCCAATACCTGGTACTCCTGCTCCCGATTTGCTCAGACACTTCTTCCTATATTAGCCGAATCGGCAGACATCTCCTTTATAAGTCTGTGGGATTGTCTTGCACAGGCGGAATATCCAGACTGGAATGATGGAACGGTCCGGCTTCTGCCTATGGGGTACATTTTGAAGTCGGATTCTGTGCGGGAGAGATTACTTTTCTTGCAAGATTCGTTTATTTTTCGTTCCTTTGCATCTGAAGGCGGACAGAAAGTCCCTCCTTTTCGTATCAGGCTCAATAGACAAAAGCAAATGAAACGTTTTCTGTATATTCTCTTTTGGGTGTTCCTGCCAGTCAGTCTCAGTGCCCAGCGCCCCCGCTACGAGAAAATGTCGCCCTTTGTGCGTGAGGCAATGACCTCTGCACTCACCGCACGACAGCTTACCCGTGGAGAGGGTGACGACAGGCTGCTGACGGCTTTCGTGCGCATAGACGGAAATGCGGCGGAAATATTGCACCGGCATGGCTGTAAGGAACTGGCCCGGATGGGGAACATCAGCATTGCCGCCATACCTCTGAGAGAACTCGGGAGACTGTCCTGCTGCCGGCAGGTAAGCAGGATTGAGACAGGAAGACGGTGCAGCGTACAGATGGATACGACACGTGTGGTTGTCAATGCAGAGCCTGTCCATGCCGGGGACGGACTGCCGGAAGCTTATACAGGACACGGTGTCGTCGTAGGCGTGCAGGACATTGGTTTCGACCTGACGCATCCCAACTTCTATTCTACGGACATGAGCCGTTACCGCATCAAGGCAATGTGGGACCAGCTGTCGCGTGACACACTGGGTTCAAGCCTTTACGTCGGGCGGGATTACGTCGGGCAGGAGGCCTTGCTCGGAATCGGCCATGCCGTTGACGGTGAGACGCAGACACACGGCACGCATACGACGGGGATAGCGGCAGGCAGCGGAGCAGAGGGCAATGGGGTGGTTTCGCCTTATCGTGGCATGGCCTGCGATGCCGACCTGGTGCTGGTCGACAATGCGGCGGACAATGCTTCCCTGATTGATCCGAAAGACTATTACAAATACACCTACGCCACGGATGCGCTCGGCTTCAAGTACATCTTCGATTATGCCGACCGCCATCACCAGCCTTGTGTCATCAACTTCAGTGAGGGCAGCCACCAAGACTTCCATGGCGACGACCAGCTGTATTACCAGCTGCTCTCCGCCATGACAGGGCCGGGACACATTATCGTCTCGTCGGCGGGGAATGACGGTGCGAAGAACACCTACATACATAAACCGGCAGGACAGGAGCGTGCCGGGGCGTTTGTCAAGGGCAACCCGAACAGGGTCGGCTGCACGGCAAAATCCGGAAAACCTTTTGCATTCCGGCTGACCTTATATAGTAAGGCGGACGCCCCTGTGGTGCTGGAGGTCTCTACGGCGGATGTCTGTGCGGCCCGCGACTCGCTCCTTGCCGACTCGGCGGTGATAGACGGGAAGAAATATGTGTGGCGTGTGCAGGCGTATCCCAACTGTTACGATTCCGGTGAGATTGCCTATGACTTTCTGCTGGGTTGTGATTCCGGTGTGGGTAACAGTCCCTATGTCTCTCTTCAGGTGATGGGCAGGGATGCCGATGTGGAACTTTACCGGATGTCGGGGTATCTGTTCCCTCACACGCTCGACCCGGGACTTGATGCGGGAGACTGCAGCCGCACGGTCTTTTCGCCGGCCAGTTCGCCCGACGTAATCTGTGTCGGTGCGACTGGTTACCGCACCAGTTTCGTCAATTATCTCGGCGAACGGAAGGTATATGATAATGGTCAACACGGTGTGCGGACACCCTTCTCCGCCATGGGCCCCACGCTGGACGGCCGCACGAAGCCCGATGTCATGGCACCGGGACAGAACATCATCTCTTCTTACAGCACTTTCTTCATCAGCAATCCGAAGAACATAAACGGCCCTGTGCAGAGCGACGTGCGCCACTTCGATTACAACGGACGCACCTACGCATGGAATGCCGATGCCGGTACGTCTATGGCGGCGCCGGTCGTGACGGGTGCCATCGCACTGTGGCTGCAGGCCGATCCCCGGCTGACACCTGCCGACTGTCTGGACATCTTCTCGAAGACCTGCACGCATTATGACACGTCGCTTGCCTATCCCAACAACCTCTATGGATATGGACAGATTGATGTTGAGGCCGGTTTGCGCGAAGTGCTGCGTAGAAAGGCAGCGGGCATCAGGGAGGTTGACGGTCATGGAAAAAACAGGCTGACAGACGCACGCATTTATCTTCTGGATGGCCAGTGCGCAGGCACTTCTCAGGAGGGACTCCCCAGAGGAATATACATAAAGAACGGCAGGAAGTTTGTAAAACGGTGATTTCCGCTCCCTAAAAGTAGGTATTTTTCATAAACCATCATTTTTAGGTATTGCAGGTAATGTTTTTTCATCGTATCTTTGCAGACGTAAAAATAAACAAACAAGAATATTAAATCAGTAACAGAAATATGAAGAAGACAATTGTTGTTTACGGTTCATCAACCGGTACATGTGAAAGCATTGCAAACACCATCGCCGAGAAGCTCGGCGTTGAGGCCATTAACGTTGCAGACTTCTCGGCAGATACCATCGCAGAGAATGACAACCTGATTCTCGGTACTTCCACATGGGGTGCCGGCGAGCTGCAGGACGACTGGTATGATGGTGTCAACGTACTGAAAGGTGCTGACCTCTCCGGCAAGACCGTAGCGATTTTCGGTTGTGGCGACGCTGAAAGCTATTCTGACACATTCTGCGGCGGCATGAAGGAACTCTATGACGCTGCACAGGGAGCGAACATCCTCCCAGGGGTGTCAACTGACGGTTATACCTTCGACGACAGCGAGGCTGTTGTAGACGGCAAGTTCGTCGGTCTTGCCTTGGATGATGTAAACGAGGGCGACCAGACAGAAGCACGCATCGACGCATGGCTGGAAGAAATCAAGCCGGCACTGTAAGACGATCGGACTGCTTGCATTATAACTTCTTCTTACAGTAGGGGGATGACGATGATGACAGATATGATGACCGCCGACATGAAGGTGCTGATGAATCACATCTACGAGTACCAGAAGGGAGTCAGACAGATGGTTCTGTACACTTGCAACAAGAAGTACGAATCATTCGCTACGCTCCGGCTCGAACATCAGAACATCCCTTACCTTATCCAGCCGGTGGGGCACGACCGCATGAATCTCTTCTTCGGTCGCAAGGAATGTCTTGATGCCATCCGGCTGATGGTGACGAAACCTCTCAACCAGCTCTCGCCGGAGGAGGACTTCATCCTCGGTGCGATGCTGGGTTATGATATACGTGTGCAGTGCGAGCGGTACTGCGAGCGCAAGTGTCGTACTTGCAAGTGTGCGACATAAGCCATAATTATTAAATGATAATCTTGTTCGCGAAATAAATTATTTCATAATGTTTTTGTATTATAAATGGGCTTGTTGTGAAACAAGCCCTTTTAGCGTTTAAGACTATTTGGCATTTCATGTAAAAATGCCAGGTTAGAAGTTTTCGCTCAAAGTATTATCCTCACATTGGATACACACAAGAACTTTATGAGTGAAGCTATTTTTTGATATATTGCTGTCCGGTAAAAATAAACTGAAAGCTCTGCATCTCTTTATCCATCGGTGTTGCAGCCGTTTTACTTATCCAGGGGCTTGGTTTTCAGTTTCAAACTGTAAGCATTATAAAATGTGCTTATTTTGACAAGGAAAGCCCTATAATAACCAGATAAATTAATGAAACCATAAGTTTAAGTCTATTTTATCTAACACAGATAACCCCAAAAAGTTTTATCGGACACCAATATTTTTGATACTTTCAATACTTAGAAACGTCGGATTTACTTTTTGTTTGTGTTACTGTCATATTAATATTTGTGTTTAAATCTTTGATTGTTAGGATGATATTAGGCTGTTGTATGTGAGGGTAGTAACAGTAAAAAAAACACCAAATGAGTACTCACTTGGTGATTTGGTAGTTAAAGTGTAACAATGTATAATTATTCAGAGGATTCTTGCTCCATTGTTGTTGGAGTTTCCTGTGGAGACTCTGGTGGATTTGATTCTCCTTCAGAAGAGACTTCTTCTTTCGATTTATCGGTATTATCTTCTTCTTTCTTCCGTCCTGACTCTTCATCTGGAGAAGTCTCAGAATTTGTCCGCTCTTGTTCTTGTTTCGCTTCCTCTATTTGTGAACTAAACTTTCTGTTTGTATTATCTTCTATCAATTCAGTCTTTTGTTTTTCACTTCCTGTATGCTTTTTATTGTCCTTAAAGGCATCTGGATTAATAAGCGCATAAAATGCCATAAAGGCTACACAAATAAAAATTATGTAGAGACAACCCTTCGGAACTTTACCTATTATTTTTCTATCCTTTGCTAGACTACGGCATCTACCACAGCAAAAGCCATCATCCCAGAGTCCACCACCATCATACTCTTTCCCACAATATTTACACTTACTCATATTGATGTGATTTTTTAGTTAGTTTATATTATAATCTTTTATAGCCTTACATTACTTTTATTTATTTACCAGTTGAAGACAAACGAAAAGTTATAGGAAGAACAAACCAGCATGAAACAGGTATGCCATTATTATACCCAGGTCTCCACTTAGGCATTAATTTAATAACACGTATAGCTTCATTATCTAGAAGAGAATCAATACTTCTCATTACTTCAACATTTGTAATTGTCCCGTCTTTTCTAACTACAAATTTGATGAACACTTTACCTTGTATGTCATTCTTTGCTGCTGCATCTGGATATACAACATTGGCTGACAACCATTGGTTTACATTCCCTGGGAATGATGGCATGCACTCAACAACACTATAAACCTCTTCATCATTTTTAATGGTATCTTCATCCTCGCTTATTATTTTTGTAAGCCCGATATTATTACCATTATAAGACTTTGCTATTGGTGAAAATGCAAAACTGAATAGCAAAAACAGTAAAATAGTCTTTCTCATATTCCTTTTTGAATTAATTTATACTTAATTAATATAGTATTCGGGGATGAAGGTCATATTTCTTCTCCTTCTTTGTATATATATTTATGCCATCTCTCCGGGTATCTCTCTTGGGATCTCTTAATGGCAGAAACCAATAGATTTGCAGATATATCACCATCAATATCTCCATCATAATGCCCTGTTACAAATTCATCTAATGTTTCATTACCCCAAGAAAAAACGTATCCAGTACCATTATCTGCTAATATATATCTAGGTTTGGATGTATCTTCCATTTCGTAAACATAGATAAAGCTGGAGGTCTCGCCTCTTGATGAGCCTTCCATTTCCTGCCAGTTTAAAAGAGTTTCACTATCAAGTAACTTTGCTGTTCCATCTGGATACAGCGTAATGATACTATAAGTATTCCCATCTTCTAACTTATATGTTAAAGGACTATCAGAACTTATTTCTTCGGCTTCACTTTCACTATCAACAGTTGTTCTGTCCTTATTTTTATACTCACTTTTAATAGCTTCCTTTACAAGTTCTGATCCTATAGACTTCATGATAATTACACCTATCACAAGTAAAATGGATATTATAATGTTCTTTCTCATAATGTTATTTTAATAAATTATTTAAATTAGAATGAATGTCATAGATAATGGCTTCAACATATTTGTAATAGTCAGGTTTAACCTTAGGATAAGCATTGGGATGACAAGTTCTATAGGCATATTTAACGCCTGGTATTGTAATCTTTGCCACATCGTGTATAGGGAACTCACTAAAAGGAATAAAATCTTCGTCCGTTAATCCAAGATTTTCCTTGATATAAGTATCATAACGTCCTGTTAAGAAAAGGATGATGTCAGGATGAAGTATTTCTATTTCTTGAGCAATAATTTCTGAAAAGAATTTCCTTTCTATATTATGAGTATGTTCATCTACAGGTTTACCGTCGATAGTAGACAATTTGCTGATGTCATTCCACATACAAACTGTACGAAGATTAGGATTAAATGCATGGACAATATCATCAAACTGGGACATAAAGTTATTGATTCCTTTGACAAGGAAAGTGTTCTTTTGCCCTTTTTCATCAAAATACCATTTGTTACAGTTAGGCAAATACCTGGTTGCATAGAAGTTCTCATAAATTGACATTATGGATCCCACGGTCTCCGGTTTGTCTCCTGTATAAAACTGAGAGGTCGAGTTAAAGTCATCGCATCTATCAATGCCATGCCATTTGTTGGGTTCTTGTCCAAATATCATTACTTTTAAGTCGCTGTCAGTGTACCATCTCTCTGTTGGTAAGTTCCCTTTCCATTGACAGGTTGACAAAAGGAAAGGATAGCCTATACAGATGTTTGACTTCTTTACTTCCTTACAGAACTTGTCCCAATGATCTTCATACAATTTTGTAAGTCGTTCATTTAATAATAAATTGTCCATAATTATTTGTTTTAACGAATAACTTATACCAACTGTTTCCCAGAAGTGATCAATACATATTTAGATAAATGAAAAAGCGTGGGAACTATTGAATGTTATTTCACTGAGGCTGTGGAAGTACCTGTACCAAATAACAAACAATAGCCCACGCATTAAGATATATTATACCCTTGACGTAAGGGAACAATAATCCGAGCGTGAGCGTATTGCCATTATCCTTGGTACTTTGAAACTTCCACATTTCAGTGAAGGATAATATCAAACGCTCTTTTTAATGTTGAACTCTTTATAACGTACATCTGCGCACAGATATACTTGAAGTTCAATTGCAAAGATAGGTAAATTTTCTTATAAAATACTTTTTTCCCGCAAAAACTTTAGGCAATTTCGTTTAGATTGAAGCGATGGTATCTTTTTTAAAAACGATAGTACTTTTTTATTGAAACGATAGTACCTTTTTCGGATCGCTACTTGCTTTTGATTCTTTCAATACTTAGAAACGTCGGATTTACTTTTTGATTGTGTTGCTGTCATCTTGAAATTTAAGTTCAAGTTATTGATTGTTAGGAAGGTCTTAGGCTGCTGTGTGTGATGGATGTGACAGTAAAAATGAAAAAAGCACCAAATGATTGCTCATTCAGTGCTTGTTCTTTTATGGATGAAAGGAGAATTAATCCCGTCTGAATA
>OGKA01002242.1_pt1 | contig 12552 bp, 11 predicted proteins | sample 1572211 | NCBI WGS metagenome assembly OGKA01 (sample SAMEA2582125, study PRJEB24529) | metagenome | biome: Human gut stool | place: China | collected 2011
TGAAATTCATGGGAAAACTGTTCGGTATCTGGTTCCTGTTTGCTACGTTGTTTATGATGCTGGCTGTTGTGGTGGGATACCAGTGATGGGGCGAGTGATATTTTAAATCATATAAAGAGAGCACTGCTGTAAATTATTAATAAAGAAAAATACCGTATTGAAAATTTCAGGTCTTTGGACCCTTAATTTTCAATATCACCAATCCAAGCTATCAGGATGGAGCAGAAAATCAAAGAGCCCGAGGAACAATATGCCGTTTTCATCGTGGCGCGGTTTGATGACATCTTTTACAATAACAATTTTCTTGAAAGAATCTTGCAAGGCCAGTAAGGAGGCTTTTTCTTGCAAGATTTTTTCTGTGGTGGGAAGGGCATAGGCACTTTGAATATAATATCGTTTACTCCCCTGATTGGCTACAAAGTCTATTTCCAGCTGCTTTCGCAGGCGTTTGGTGCTCTCTGTGTCATCCACCCGTGTTGAGACCATGCCAACATCTACCAAATAATCCCTGACACGTAATTCGTTAAAAAGAATGTTTTCCATAAGGTGGGTTTCTTCTACTTGCCGGAAAGAGATTCTGGCATTACGCAGGCCTACGTCTTCAAAATAATATTTTAATGGGGTGTCAATGTATTTCCGGCCTTTCACATCATATCTTCGGGCGGCACAAATCAAAAAGGCCTCCTCTAAATACCCAATATAGCGCTGGATGGTATTTAAGCTAAGGGAAGAATGCAATTTGGTGCGAAAGGTTGCATGAATCTTTGAGGGGTTTGTCAAGGAACCAATGGACGAAGCCAGTATGGTAATCAAATCATCCAGTTCCTGTTCTTTTTCCAAATGGTTCCGTTCCTGGATATCCTTGAGATAGGTTTCCTGAAATAAATTGGTCAGGTAGTGGATTTTCTGTTCTTCCCGCTGCATTGTTGCTGTTAGGGGCAGTCCCCCATAGTGCACGTAGTCTGCCCAGCCTTGGTAAGTATCTCCTTCATATACGGACATATATTCACGAAAAGAAAGCGGAAAGACATGGATCTCATCCCCACGTCCCCGGAATTCTGTCAGGACATCCTGAGAGAGAAACTTGGAATTACTGCCGGTCACGTAGATATCCAGGCGATCATCATGGAGCAGTGAATTGAGTACCTCTTCAAAGTGATCCAGCATTTGTACTTCGTCCAGCAAGATATAGTAATGCTGGGCATCATTTTGAATCTGCTGGTCTAAAAAATTCATGAAATGGTCCGGATTGCGATAGGCCCTATTTTTCCATACATCAAATTCCATGCAGATGATATGATCCTCTGGGATTTGCTGGGAGAGCAGGTAACGCTTGAAAATATGGAACAGAAGGTAGGATTTTCCTGAACGCCGGATTCCGGTAATGACTTTGATCATACGGTTATGCATGCGATTGATCAATTTTTGTAAGTATAGATCTCGTTGGATTTCCATAACTCCTCCATTGAAAATTTTAGGTCTTTAGACCTTTAATTTTCAATATTATATCATGAAACACATTGTGAAAATAGTATTACATTGAAAAATTTAGGTCTTTGGACCCTTAATTTTCAATATCATTCTAACAACAAATAAAATTTGTCATTATTGATTTATTTTATTGTTTCCTTTTGCAGTTGGAAATAGTTATCATATAATTATGAAAGAATTACCCTGTGGCTATGATTATTACACTGGCTGGGGCAGCTTCCTATGCAACGCCCTTTGCGGCGCCGCAGAATATGATGACGGTGGGCTGGACCCATTATAAATTCCTGGATTTCATGAAGATCGGACTTCCCATGGTCTTTATTACCTATCTTGTGATTATCGGGCTGATTCCTATTTTCCTTCCGTATTAGTAATATGGAGTATAAACAATGAGCTTATGCAAAGGTTGTTTTGATATCCACATGCATCCGGCACCAGATGTGACGCTGCGTAAATTTGATGATGAAGAGGTAGCAGAACGAATCGCCAAGGCAGGTATGGCCGGCTTTATGATCAAGAATCATTTTACGGAAACAGCCAGCCGTGCCCAGCTTTTACAGAAGAAATTTCCTCAGCTGATTATTAAAGGCGGACTGGTGTTAAATCGTCCTACTGGTGGATGCAATCCTTATGCCGTGGAAAATTGCGGCAAACTCGGGGGGCGTATCTGCTGGATGCCGACAATGGATGCCCGCAGTTATCAATTAAAAAAACATCCAGATTTAACTGCAGAAGAAGCGGAAACCTATCTCTATTTGCTGGATGAAGAAGGAAACTTAAAACCGGATGTTAAACGGACTATTGAAGCCGTTGTCAAAAGCGATATGGCGCTTGCTACAGGGCATATCAGTGCCAAGGAAGGATTGGCCGTTCTTCATTATGGGAAAGAATCAGGCGTGAAAATATTGATTGCTACCCATGCAGATAATCCTTCTGATTACTATACGATGGACCAGCGGCAGGAAGTTGCTGCTATGGGTGGCTATATTGAACATTGCTTTTTTAACGTCAGACGGGGCGATACCAAAGTAGGAGAATTGGTACAGGAAGTTAAGATGTTAGGTGCGGAGCATGTTGTGTTTTCTTCCGATGTGGGACAGCCTGCGTCGCCCTATCCGGACGAAGCGATTGCAACCTTTGCACAACTCCTATTGGAAAAAGGACTGACGCAAACAGAGTTGGATCAATGCTTTAAGATTAATCCCCGGAGAATTTTGGTAGGGGAATAACAGTAGCATTACTGCCTATAAAAGCAAAAAAACTGAAAGGACTGGCGCATGTATGACGATGCGGCCAGTCTATTTTTAATGGATTGGGATTTACAATGCAGATGACAGGAGAAAGGCAATGCGAATAAATGCACGCGTGGATTTATCGTGCGTTAGGAATCTCTATATTCTATTAGACATCTCGCAGGGTCTTAAAAAATGCAATGAGTTTTTCTGGCATAGATTTGGGAATATGAAAACCGGTGGATGCCTTGCGCCAGACTAGATACAGCGTGGGAGGCTCTATACCAATGATGGGAACCGCTGTTAAATCTTCAAAACTTCGGATTACCCGCCGATCCAGAAACGCGATACCAATATTTCTCCGCAGCAGGGTGATCAGCGTGGAGATTTGGGGACAGAGTTGCTTATATACTAATTTCTTCCCAATAGCAGCAAATTTTTTCTCCAGGCCCCGGTTCATCGTGGCACTGTTTTCATATCCCAGCAAGGTATACTTGGACAATTCTTCCAGGGTAAGAGATTTTTTACGGGCTAAAGGATGGTGAATGGACATCACCGCCATTCGTGCTTCATCTAACCCCAATTCCACGCTGTCCATTCCTTTGGGAAGGGGATAGTCTTCATGCACTGGCAGAATGGCCATGTCTAACGTGTTATTTAAAAGCATATCTTTTAAGACGGAACGGGTTTTTGTGGTAGGCTGCAAGGTATAGCGGGGAAAATTTTCTTCAAAAAAGAGGGTTAACTCGGCCCAAAAGGACAGCGAAAGTACCGGTGTCATCCCGAAACGGAGTAAGTGGGTATCCGTAGCATATTGCTTCATTTCATTTCGGGTTTTCTCAACAAGGCCCAGAATTTCAGTCGCATGGATATATAGGGTCATCCCGGCCGTGGTTAAGGTTAATTGATGGGGGCGCCTATCAAATAAGGTTACCCCTAATTCTTTTTCTAGGTTTTGGATGGCAACAGAGATCGTGGATTGGGAGACATGCAGGGACGTAGAAGCCCGATGCATACTTCCGGTCTTGTAGATTTCAATAAAGTACTGCAGCTGCGTCAGTGTCATAAAATTCTTCCCTCACTGTTCAGGCAAAATCGAACGCTTCACAAAAACTATGATCGCTTTTTACGAACGAATGATACATTTAATCTGCTTTGCAATATCTGGGCTTCATGTGATAATGAAAGCGTACACAAATACTGGAAATAAGTAATTTCTTATATTTTATCACATGATACGTAATTCATGAATGAATCAGGAGAAAAGTAAGGAATATATTTCCAGTAGAAAATGAACGGGAAGCTGATGAAAAAAATCTATCGCGACAAGGGGAGGATGTTAAACATGAAGCGGAATGTTGTGCTAGCAATGGCAATGGCGCTGGGCATCGGGGTGCAGACAAGCGCATTGGCTGCAAATCCATTTTCAGATGTGCCGGCAGGACACTGGGCATATGGTGCAGTTGCCAAACTCGCTGCGGAAGGCGTGGTGGATGGATACCCGGATGGCACTTTCAAAGGCAATCAAACCATGACCCGGTATGAAATGGCGCAGATTGATCCGAAAACATTGGCCAAAAGCCATATTGGTACCGATGATAAACTGGTGGGTGAATTTGCTGATGAACTGGATCATTTGGGCGTACGGATTGCCAAGCTGGAGAAAAATCCGGACAATGTGAAAATTACCGGGAATAACCGGATCAGCTACCGAATTGCTTCCGGGGATATGATGGACGGGGCTAAAGACAAAACCCAGTCCCGGTTAAGAAGTCGTATCTGGATGACCGGCGAGGTCAATGACAATTGGAAATATGTTTCTATGCTGGAAAATAACCAATATTTTCAGTGAGAAAATGAATCCGGGGAAGGTGAAACGCAATTCCAGAGAGCCTATCTGGAAGGAACCATTGGGCAGGTGAAAGTAGCAGCAGGCCGTCAATCACGTACCTTTAGTGAAGGATATACTTACGCTCATAGATATGATGGCGTTCAGGCAGAAGTGCCTGTAGGAAAAAATGTATATGTGAAAGGCATCTATGGAAAACTGGCCAATGCCTATACCTATGATGGTCCGATCAACAGCAAGAAATCGCTGGGCGATACCTTCTGGCTGGCAGAAGTCAATGGAAAATGGGGCAAATGGGATCTGGACGCCACCTACATGGATGTTAATCACGCCTTGACTGCGGACGGTATGGGAAAAACGGCGATTACTGGGCTGGAGGGAGATGATTCCATCCTGACACTGGCGGCTCATTATAATCTGGGTAAGATGCGACTCGGCGGCATGTACCTGAAAGGAGACAAGGATGCGTTAAGCGCTGCGGCAAAAGCTAAGTACCCTGGCGCCAGCGATGACGGATATGCTTTTGATATCGTCTATGGAAAGCTTTCTTCTAAGAAACCTGGTTCCTGGCACGTCTATGCCAACTACGCTAATCAGGGTGGACCTACCCACATTTATAATAATGTGTTCAATGGATATAGCCAGGCCTATGGGGCGCAGGGGTTCAAAGGCTATAAATTTGGTGCCCGCTATACGGTAGCTAAAAATATTGTCGCCAATATTGAATACGACGATATCAAAGGAAAAGAAGACGACAAACGGACCAAATGGATGTGGTACGAGATGGTATTCCTGTACTAATTCCCTGGAAACGGTAGACTGTGTTCAGTAAATAGTATGTAATGCAGGGGGAGATGTATAATGAGCGCAACACCAATTACCATGCCGATGGCACTTTCTCTGGCAGTACTGGCCTATTTTATCATCGGGCTGGTTCTGGCTAAATGGTCCATGGGATTAACCGGGATGACATCCTGTGTGCTTTTGGCACTGTTTCGGGTTGTCAGCATTCCGGAAGCCTTTAATGGGGCAACGAATAAATTGTTGATTATGCTGGCTGGGTTATATGTTGTCAGCGGCGCATTTGCAAAAACGCAGTTGATGAGCCATATCCAGACCGTGATGCTGCGGCTGCAAAATAAAAAAGGAATGGCGCTGCTATTGGGTGTTTTCGGACTTACTGTTGCATTGGGACAGTTCTTACCCAGCGCAGTGCTGGTTCCTCTCATGGGAACGTTTACCATGGTGTTAAGTACGGATACTACCAGCGATGTGACACCCTCAAGACTTATGATGGCGATTACCGGGCTGTCCCCTATGTGCCAGATGGTTTTCCCCATTGCCACAGGTCTGATGAACTTCGCAGTCTTTAATGCCTATTATGAAAATTTTACGACCAGTAATCACCAACTGATGACGGTACGGGAGCCGTTCTTGTTCCGGATCATTCCCTGTGCATTAGTCTTTCTCTGGTGCGTTGTGGGATATCGGATTTTACCCCGGGAAGGCGTTTTGAAAGAAAATGATCTGGTTCAGGTGGATAAAAGCAAGTCCAAGGCGGCGTTCTATACTCCTGTACAGGAAAAAATTGTCTACGTTGTCTTTACTCTTGTTATGCTGACACTGGTCTTTTCCATGCAGCTGGGTGATTTGATGTACATCGTACCGGGTATTGGTGCCCTGGTGCTCGCTTATACCAAGACGATGACGCTAAGCCATATCAAGGAACATATGTGCTCTGACGTGGTCTTTTTGATCATCGGGATCTTATCCCTATCCTCAGCCTTAGCTAAAACTGGTGCGGGTAAATTTCTGGGAGAAAGTATCCTGGGGCTGATGGGCAGTAATGCCACACCGGTATCTTTCTTAGTGCTGGTCTGTGTGGTAGCGGTTGTGATGACTTCGCTAATGAGTAATCTTGCTACGGCGGCCGTTTTAATCCCGGTAGCGGCGGTTACGGCCATCACGGCGGGCTGGAATCCCAAGCCCTATGTGCTGTCTATTTACACAATGGCCTTTTGTGCCATTCTGCTTCCGTCAGCGTCTTCTGCGGCGGCGATCGGGCATGCATTTGCAGGTTATAATCTGAAAGATTCCCTAAAGTTCACCATACCATTTTCTATTATAGGCATTCTTGGATGCGTCATTGCGTTTTATATCTGCTATTAAGACACAGCATAGGATGCCAAGAAGCACACCTGGAAAGAAGGATGATAATCAATGCGTACGTATGGAATGGATGAAATCCCCTATGTGGAGACTTTGCCTATTGGAGAAAAAAGCAAGATCTGGCTGGCTAACCCTTGGCTACTCAGCCAAAAACCATTTAAAATAACGGATGATGTGTATTATGTGGGGACCAGCTGGGTATCCGTGTACCTGGTAAAAACTGATGCCGGTCTTGTGCTGCTGGACTGTGCTATGGTGGAAACCTTTTATCAGGTGGTGGACAATATCCGGGCCATGGGGTTTGACCCTCATGATATAAAAAAGCTGCTGTTAACCCATGGTCATTTTGATCATTGCGGCGCCGCCCGCATGCTGCAGGAATTAAGCGGATGCGAGACCTGGATCAGCCAGTATGACGCTTACTTTTTTACAGAGCGGCGGGATCTGATCGCTATGGAGGATCATGTTCCGGAATTTAAGATTGATCACTATTATGACTATGACCAGGTCATTGACTGCGGCAATATTCAATTCCGGCCTGTACATTGCCCTGGTCATACCCCGGGAACGACTTCCCTTTTCTTTAATGTGCAGCAGGATGGCAAAACCTATACCTGTGGCATTCATGGAGGACTGGGCAGCGGCGTTCTCAGCAAAAAAATGCTGGATCAACAGAAGTGGCCCTATGAAACCCAGCAGATCTATTTAAAGAGCTTGGATAAGGTGATGAATGAGAAGGTGGATATCCTGATTCCTTCTCATGCCAAACATGCTGTAAAACATGATATCCTGGCTATTGCCGCCAGCGATGATGGGTCAGGAAAAGGCTTTATTGATCCCGATGCCTGGCGCCGCATGATCCAAGGTAAAAAAGAAGAGATGTTGAAAATGATTGCCGAGGGCAGATAGCCAAATAAGAAATCGTGAAGGAGTATGCATTGCGTAAACGTGGTGCATACTCCTCTGTTTTTTGGGGAAGTATTACAATATTATGCAAAGTATAACAAAAATATTTTGTCGATTATAGGAAATTTAATTGTTTTACTTTGTTGATATAAATAGGTATCATATCTTTGTCAGAGAAGGATGGTATGAAATAAAATTTTCTAAATATTACATAACTTGAGAAAATATAGGATTCTACAAGATGGGAGGAGCAAAATGGATGAAGAAACCTTGTTGATTCAAAATGGAACCGTGCTGGATCCGGCGTCCGGACTCAAAGAAAAAAAGGACGTAGCCATTAAAGATGGTAAGATTTTTGCCCTGGGGGATTTTTCCCATGAAAAAACAAAGTTCATGGTGGATGCTACAGGGTGCTATGTGACACCGGGTCTTATTGACCACCATGCCCATATCTATCCATTGATGCGGACAGGAATCCCCTCTGAATCTCTTTGCTTTTCCGCCGGGGTCACCACGGTGGTGGATGCAGGCAGTACCGGCTATGCCACTTATGAAGGCTGCCGGTCATTCATCCAATCGGAAACACAGCTGCAAATCCGGCCGTATTTAAATATCTGCTCCACCGGGCTGGCTACATTGCCCCACCTGGAGGATCTAAATCCGGCGTCTTTTGATGAAGGAAGGATTGCCGAGATCTTCGCTAAATTCCCCGGGGAATTTGAAGGGCTGAAAATCCGGACCAGCAAGAACATCGTTAAAGAGTTTGGGTTTAAACCCTTGGACCGTACCCTAGAAATCGCAGATAAAATCGGTGTGCCTATCATGGTGCACTGTACCAATCCTCCCGGACCATTGGGAGAAGTCATCCGCCGGCTGCGTCCGGGAGATGTGCTGACTCATATGTACCAGAATATTGGTTCTACGCTCATTGATGAACATAAAAAGGTCATTCCGGAAGCCTACGCAGCACGGGAACGGGGCGTGATTTTTGAGGCAGCCGATGCCAGAGCCCATTTTTCTTTTGAAGTCAGCGAGCCGGCGATACAAGAAGGCTTTTTGCCGGATCTCATTGCGACAGACCTGACACAGTTCAGCATGAACCAGCGGCCTACTTCTTTTAATCTTGCTATGCAAATGGCCAAATACACTTATCTGGGCATGGATTTTTACGAGGTGCTGCGCCGCTGCACGGAAAATCCGGCTAAGGTGATGCATCGACTGGATACCATAGGGAGCCTTGCCGTTGGATCCTATGGTGATGTAGCCATTTTTAAACCGGTAGAAACAGAGAATGAGTTTGGGGACAGGCCCTATTACGACCCGGAAAAACAATTACGCCAGGGTCACCGGATCTTTAAACCCATGATGACCATTAAAAAAGGAAAAATTGTATATCGGGATATGCTGTTTTAAGAGGGGGATGGAGAAATGAAGTTGGGGATGCTGAAAAAAATGGGACTGTTGGCACTGTCCCTCACGCTGGTTTCCGGGTGCGGTAAAAGTGCCAATGAGCGGGCTGCCGATAAGGTAGCACAATGGCCGACCAAGGCGGTGAATATGATCGTTCCCTGGAATGCAGGCGGGGATACAGATATTTACGCCAGAATCCTGGCCAAAAAGCTGGGTGAAAAATTTGGACAGACCTTTGTGGTAGTGAATACACCGGGCGGCTCCGGCATTGTGGGATCCAAGACCGCCATGGTGGCTAAACCGGATGGGTATACCCTGCTGTTTGGACACACCGGTTCCAACACGGTGCAGCAGGCTACCAATACCATTGACTTTGATTATAATAAGGACTTTCGGACGGCGGGCACGGCCATCCAGGATAACACCTATACCGTGGTGGTGAAGAAAAGTTCCGGCTGGAAGAATCTGCAGGACTTCATTGCGTATGCCAAAGCCCACCCTGGCAAAGTGAGATATTCACAGGTGTATGGAACCATCACCCACTATGTAGGGTCCAAAATGGAAGAAACCATGGGGATTCAAATGAATATGCTGGATGTAGGAGCCGGCGGCGCGGAACGGCTGGCGGCCTTTATGGGAGATCAGGTAGATGTTCTTGCTGCCAATTACCTGAACGTCCGGGATTACATCGAAAAGGGAGATTTCATTCCGCTGGGGGTTTGCTCCGCTAACCCTATGCCGTCGGCACCGAATATTCCTACCTTTGAATCCCAAGGGTATGACATCGATTTCCCCAAGAGCTATGAACTCAAGTTCCCGAAAGATACGGATCCTGCCATTGTAGCTAAGGTGCAGGCAGCACTGGAAGAGATTTCCAAAGACCCGGACTTTAAGAATGCATTGGCCAAGTACTGCGCCATTCCGGTCTATCGTTCCGGGGAACAGTCCGTAAAAGAGGATGCCTCTTTGGTGGAACAAGTTAAAAAAGCACTTGCTGAGTAAAGGCGTTCTGGGTTATAGAGGAGTGAAACGCAATGACGGATAAACTTAAAAATATCATCACTTCTATTGCCTTTATCATTCTGGGAGCCTTCTTTTATATGGAGTCTACCGGGATCCGGGTGATTATGAAGAAAGACTTGGGATCAGGCTTCTTCCCCAAAGTGATCGGAGTCTGTATGATTGCGGTTGCAGTATTGGAACTGGCACTGACGCTTCTGGATAAGAAAAATGAGGACAAAAGCGGCAGTGTAGAGGCTATGGAAGCGCAGGCGGAAAAGGCAGAAGCAGCAGAAGAAACTGCCGCAGAAGCCGATACCGATCCTAAAGGACTGATTCTGACGGTGGCGGCGATGTGCCTTTATGCAGCGCTTTTTGAACCATTGGGATTTATTATCTCCACAGTTTTGTATCTATTTGCGCAGATCACGCTCCTAAGCACGGAGCGCAATCGCAATCTCCCGTTGTTTGCGGGGATTGCGGTGGTTGCCACCCTGGTTGTTTATGGCGTTTTTGTATATCTCATTGGGATGCCGCTGCCGACGGGTCCGCTGGATATGATTTAGAAAGGTGGGACTACAACAATGATTGCACAGGCATTAGCCAATATTTTAAATCCCACGTGTCTCGCCCTGATCTGCATGGGGGTTATTGTGGGGATCATCTTCGGGTCCATTCCCGGGCTGTCTGCTACCATGGCGGTGGTGCTGTTCCTGCCGCTGTCCTTTGGGCTGGAACCAGCTAACGGAATTTCTCTTTTGATCGGGCTGTATATGGGCGGTATTTCCGGGGGATTGATTTCCGCGATTTTGCTGAAAATCCCTGGGACGCCGTCTTCCATTGCTACTGTTTTGGATGGCGGCCCGATGGCGGATAAAGGGGAAGCGGGGAAAGCCTTGGGCGCCGGTATCCTGTATTCTGCTATTGGTTCCTTGGTGAGTATTGTAGCCCTGATTTATATCTCTCCGTATCTGGCGGCGCTGACGTTAAAATTTACCCCGGTAGAATATTTCTCCATCGCTGTATTTTCCCTGTCCATTATTGCCAGCTTGTCCGGGGACTCCCTGGTAAAAGGGCTGTTGGCCGGACTGTTGGGTATCGGTATTTCCCTGGTAGGGATGGCGCCGATTGACGCTATTTCCCGTTTTACCTTTGGTAATTTCAACCTGATGGGCGGCTTTAATATCATTGTTTTATTGGTCGGCGTCTTTGCGGTTACCGATATCATTATGGCTGGCCTGGGACGGAAACACCTGGATGATACGTTCCAGAAGAAACCCTATCATTTAAAGGGCTTTGGCATAACGCTGCGGGAATTTAAGGAACAATTTGGCAATATGCTCCGCAGTTCCTTAATCGGTATCGTGATCGGGATCCTGCCCGGCATCGGTGGCAACGTGGCTGGGCTACTCTCCTATACAGCTACCAAGAATGCATCCAAACATCCGGAAAAATTCGGAACCGGGATTGTGGATGGGGTTATTGCTTCTGAAACCTCAAACAACGCCGTTATCGGCGGCTCCCTGATTCCGCTACTCACCATGGGCATTCCTGGGAATACTGTGGCGGCAGTGTTGCTGGGTGGATTAACCATTCATGGCATCAACCCTGGCCCGCTGATTTTCCAAAAAAGCGGCGTCTATGTGTACGGCATCTTCTTTGCCCTGATTGTAGCAACGCTGGCTATGCTGGTGTTTGAGCGGGGTGCGCTGCCTGTATTCGTAAAACTAGTGGATGTACCAAAGCACATCCTGCTGCCCATTGTGATGGTATGCTGTGCAGTAGGGGCATTCTCCAGCAGCTCCCGGGTTTTTGATGTATGGTGTATTTTGGCATTCGGCGCACTGGGCGTTATCATGAAGTATTTCAAAGTGCCCAGCACGCCACTGATTATCGGCTTTATCCTGGGGCCTATGACGGAAGAAAACCTGAGACGTGCCCTGCAGGCCAGTGCCGGCAGCATCTCTGTATTCTTTACCCGGCCGATTTCCTTAGGATTTTTACTGGCAGGCTTCCTCTTTGTGGCCTATATCCTGCGGAATAAATACAAAAACCATGGGGAAAATACCCTGGGCGAAAAAGAATAATCCTGACTTATTGACGCAGCAGCGAAATTGCTGCTGCGTTTTCTCATTATAGAGGGAAAAAACATTCAATATATTCAGCCGTAAGAAGATACGCTTATGACATATTGAGGAGGAATACCGTGTTTACGCCTGCAACCTTGGCCATTATTATCCTAATAGCCGCTGTGATCTCTTTCCTGTTAGAAAAAATCCCGGTCAATTTGACCATTATGCTGACCATGATTGTGCTGGTCCTGACAGGATTGGTAACACCGAAAGAAGCCATCGCCGGATTTGCCAGTACCACGATTTTGATGCTGATCGGTGTGGTGATTGTAGGAAGTGCCCTATTTGAAACCGGCGTGTGCGATAAAATTGCGGCGCTTGTGACCAAATACGCAAAAACCGAACGGACCATGATGATGGCAAT
>OGKA01002243.1_pt1 | contig 12535 bp, 10 predicted proteins | sample 1572211 | NCBI WGS metagenome assembly OGKA01 (sample SAMEA2582125, study PRJEB24529) | metagenome | biome: Human gut stool | place: China | collected 2011
CGGGGACCCCGAATGGAATTTCGTTTTATAGCACGGCACGGTTTAGCCACTTTATTGACAGTCTAAATGGGCTTGAACGTAATGTTCAAGCCCATTTTCTATAATTATTATTTTTTAATTATCCTCATCGCTTGAAAGCTTAAGCACTGCAAGGAAAGCCTCCTGCGGAACTTCAACCTGACCGAACTGGCGCATACGCTTTTTACCCTCTTTTTGCTTTTCAAGAAGCTTTTTCTTACGGGTAACGTCACCGCCGTAGCACTTGGCAAGTACATCTTTGCGCAGTGCTTTTACAGTTTCTCTCGCAATAACCTTACCGCCGATTGCAACCTGAATAGGAATTTCAAACAAGTGGCGTGGAATATGCTTTTTAAGCTGTTCGGCAATTCGCCGTGCACGTGCATATGCCTTTTCCCTATGGATAATAAACGAAAGTGCATCAATAATATCGCCGTTCAAAAGAACGTCAACCTTGCACAAATCACTCTTTCTGTAATCGGTAAGTTCATAGTCAAACGAAGCATAACCCCTCGTTCTCGACTTAAGGTCATCAAAGAAATCATAAATAATTTCATTAAGCGGCATTTCATAATGAATATCAACACGGTCTGTTGTGATATATTTCATATCTTTAAAAATGCCACGTCTGTCCTGGCACATATCCATAACCGTGCCTACATAATCACTCGGAACATAAATATATGCGTTTGCAAACGGCTCTTCGCAGTAATCAATATAAGCAGGATCGGGATAATTGGTAGGATTGTCAATCTCAACCATAGTACCGTCAGTCATATGAATTTTATATACAACGCTCGGAACAGTGGTGATAAGGTCAAGATTATATTCCCTTTCAAGCCTTTCCTGAATAATCTCAAGATGCAAAAGACCTAAAAAGCCGCATCTAAAGCCAAAACCGAGAGCGCCCGACGTTTCAGGCTCATAGGAAAGAGAAGCATCGTTTAATTGCAATTTTTCAAGTGCGTCACGCAAATTTTCATAATCAGCACCGTCGGCAGGATAAACGCCGCAGAATACCATAGGATTAACCTTACGATATCCCGGAAGTGCCTCAGGTGCAGGATTGGTTGCAAGGGTAACTGTATCGCCGACTCTTGCATCTCCTACTGTTTTAATAGAAGCGGTAATATATCCAACCTCGCCTGCGCAAAGCTCGTCTGCCTTTTCAAGCGAAGTTGCACGCATATAACCAACCTCAACAACGGTAAATTCAGCACCCGTTGCCATCATACGCATAGTGTCGCCCGCTTTAATCTTACCGTCCATAATTCTAACATAAACAATAACACCACGATAAGAATCATAAACAGAGTCGAAAATAAGCGCTTTAAGCGGTTTATTGTCATCACCCTGCGGCGGATTAATTTCATTAACTATATATTCAAGCACTTCTTCAACATTTTGACCTGTTTTTGCGCTGACTCTCGGTGCGTCCATGCAAGGAATACCAATAACATCCTCAACCTCATGAGCCACCCTGTCAGGGCCTGCGGCAGGAAGGTCGATTTTATTAATTACAGGCAAAATATCAAGGTCATGGTCAAGCGCAAGATAAGTGTTTGCAAGAGTCTGCGCTTCCACACCCTGAGATGCGTCAACTATTAAGATTGCGCCCTCACAAGCCGCAAGAGAACGTGAAACCTCATAGTTAAAATCGACATGACCCGGTGTATCAATAAGATTAAATTCATAAACCTCACCGTTTTTAGCCGTATAATCAAGCTTAACGGCATGCGCCTTAATAGTGATACCACGCTCACGTTCAAGATCCATATCGTCAAGTATCTGTTCTTGCATATCACGCTTGGCGACAGAGCTTGTAAGTTCCAAAAGCCTGTCTGCCAGAGTTGATTTACCATGATCGATATGGGCGATTATTGAAAAATTTCTAATATGGTCCTTACTAACTGACAAGAGTTTTAATCCTCCGAATATTACTTAATATTTTTTAAATCCGATAATTCTTTATTTATCTTTTTACGTTTAAATTTATATTTTTGAAAAATTCTTACTATATAAAAAAGCGGCAATAAAACAGGATGACGTTCACAAACCCGATACGTTTTCATAATCTGTCTTTTCGGCGGAAAAAGCCTTTTAAAAATATACTTGATTTTTGAGCCGCCATACTTTTCCTCAATAACATCGCCAAAGGCTGCCCTTTTGCCGTAAACACCGCCCGAAAGGATGAAATCCAAAAGGCTTTGCTCGCTTTCGCTTATTTCCTTCTCCTCAAAAATCGCCATTGCAAGATTGATTGTATCCTCACCGAATTGTTTAATACCAAAATCTTCAAGCGTTGAATCAACATAAGCCATATCGAGGTTTTCAAGTTTATTTAAAAGCAAATAGATATCGCAAATAAATCTTATTCCAAATCCGCTTTGGCAATAATGGTCATAAGCGTGGCAAATTGAATAGATAAATAAATCGCTTTCGTCAATATTATATTTTGATGGTTTCTCTTTATCTTGCTTTGCTCTCTTCCAAAGGTCAAAATCAGGATGAAATTCGTCCCTTTCGTCAAATATTGTTCTGTGCCATTCAAAGGTATAATAAGGTGGCTTAAAGAAATCATCCGTATTAGCCTCAGACGTTTCAAGCAAAAAACCTCTTTTTTTCATCATTGAAACAAGTCGTTCTCTATCCTTTTCATGATAAAGGATATCAACATCGCTCATCTGCCTCATTTTTTGCTTAGGATAGCAAAGCTTTATAACGCTTCCCTTTAAAAGCATATAATCGATTTTTAACGCATCAAGCTCCTTTTCAATCTGCTCAAGCTCGTTTTTCATTGCAATCATACGCACAAGCTCATTTTGTGTATAAAAAGTAAGCTCCTGAGCCTGCTCAACAGGTATATTGATTTTGTTGATAACAGGTGCAATTGTAGAATAAACCTGCTGCTCATTAGAAAGTTTAACAAGCTTTTCCCAATTAAGTCCCACAGGAACATCCGGCACATCCTCATTTTTTAATGCGCATTTTAGAAGTGCCACAAGATATTCACTTTCAATGCAAGTGTATTTCATAATTATTCCTCAATAATATTTTTCGATTTTAAAAGGTTTAAAAGTTCATTAACGTCTGCCCTTGCAGTAGCTTCATCAACCTCGTATTTATCAGTCATAGCTTTAACAATACTGTCCGGCGTTTGCTCAGTTTTGAGAAGTTCAAAAATAAAAGCAGCAGTAGGATTGTTTTTGATAAGACCGTTAAACTCCTTAGTAGCCTCACCCGTAGCAATGGCAAAACTTTCGCCGTCAATTGAATTTGTAACAATTCCGTTTTTTAGTTTCATAAATATCACCTTTAATAAATATATGTAAATTAATTATTTATCTTTTCTATCAGAGCGACCGCTTCAACATGCGGTGTACGTGGGAACATATCAACAGCGCACACTCTTTTGGTTTTATATCCCTTTTCATCAAGAATTTTCAAATCCCTTGCAAGCGTTGAACTGTCGCAAGAAACATAAACAATTCTTTTGGGGCTCATTTGGCACACGGTATCAAAAAGTGACGCATCGCAACCTTTCCTTGGCGGGTCAAGAATTATAACGTCAGCTTTTATTCCATCTTTTTCAAGCTTTTTTGCCGCAGTAGGTGCATCTGCGCAAATAAATTCGGCATTGTCGATATTATTAAGTTTTGCATTTATCTTTGCATTTTCAATAGCCTTTCCAACAATCTCAACACCGATAAGTTTTTTAACGCTGCCTGCCATAGTCAATCCGATTGTGCCGACACCGCAATAAAGGTCAAGCAAAGTTTCGTTTTTATTTAGGTTTGCATACTCCATTGCCTTAGAGTAAAGCTTTTCGCACTGGTCATGATTAACCTGATAAAAAGAATTTGGAGAAATAACAAACGTTTTTCCAAAAAGCTTATCCCTGATATAATCATCACCCCAAACGGTTTTGCTTTCTTTACCTAAAATCACATTTGATTTTTCACGATTAATATTAATTACAACGCTTTTAAGCCCTTGAAGTTTTTCCCTCAAAAGAGAAACAAGAAGGTCGCTTTCAGGAATTAACGTACCGTTGATAACGGCACAAGCCATTATCTCGCCCGTAGCAAAGCCCTTTCTGAAATAAATGTGACGCAAAAGCCCTTTGCCCGTATTTTCATCATAAGAGGTAACGTTTGCTTTTTCCGCCCAAATTCTAAAAGCTTCAAGCCCAGCTTTAAATTCCTTTGGCTGCAATGCGCAATCATCATTGCAAATAATTCTGTGGCTCTTATAAGCATAAAAACCGGCAAAAAGCTCACCGTCGCAAATTGAAACAGGATACTGCGCCTTATTGCGATAATGAGAGCATTTATCCGCACCGATTATTTCCTCAACCTCAATATCAAGCTTGCCTATACGTTCAAGTGCGTCTTGAACTCTGCCTTTTTTATATCTCAGCTCTTCATCATAACTAACATTTCTAAACGAACAGCCTCCGCATTTTGACGACACGGGGCAATCGCTTTCAATCCTGAATTTTGACGGCTTAATTATATCCTTAACTACGCCTATTGCGTAATTTTTTGAGCATTTAATAATATGAGCTACAACCTCATCACCGGGGACAACGCCCCTTACAAAAACAGCAAAGCCGTCAAAGCGACCGATACCGCTTCCTTCAGAAGTCAGACTGTCAATATTCAATTTAATATCATCATTTTTAGACAGCTTCACCTAAATCACCAAAATATATAATATCATAAATTAATACAATAATAAAGTCCTTTTTAATAATTTTACATAAAGAATAAGCGAATTCCAAACAAAAGCCTGGAATTCGCTCAAATCTAAATTATTTCAAAAGAATACTTGCATTATTTTCAAGTTTTTCCAAAGTATCTATTGAACATTTCTTGATTATTTCCTTAACACCCGATTCAAAATCAGGCTTGCGAGATGAAAGATTATGGCAATCCGAGCCGATAAGATGAATCCTGCCTGTTTGAAGAAGCTTGAAAAGCTTTTTCCTCAAATGCCTCGGCGAGTCAACAAACGAGCTTACATTAACCTGAGCAATACAGCCCATATCTATATATTCGTCAAGAAGGTCAAAATCTTCCATAAAAGCGGAATAGCGCTCAATATGTGCCAAAATAGGTATAATGCCGTAATCGTAATTCAAATTGAGCAAACGTTCATATATATCCCGTGAAAAATCGCAGGAAAAAGGATGTTCAATAAGTGCATAATCGGTGTTGCCAATCTTAATTTCGTCAAGATTTGAATTGCGCAAAAGATATTTTGTAATATAAACCTCTGCCGCAGGTATAAGCTTTGGGCTGTCGGGAGGAAGAGAAGCTTTTAAAAGTTCAAACGAGTCATTTCTTCTTTTAACAAAATCCTCATAGCTTATAGAGTCGGAATAATAATGCGGAGTTAAAACAATTGCACTTGCACCCTGTTTTTTAAGCATACCAATCATTTTTAAACTGGTATCAACATCAGGCGAACCATCGTCAATCCCCGGCAAAATATGGCTGTGTACCTCAACAAGCTTGTCAATCATTTTATCACACCTTAACTTTAGTATCTCGGGTCGTAACGGCCGTATTCATAACCGCCGCCGTGATATTCGCCGTAGCCGTAATAACCGTAGCTTCTGCGAGGACCAAAGCCGCCGTAATTATAAGAATCATAAGAAGAGCCGTTACCCTTTCCTGCCTTAGATTCAACAAAATTAACAACAAATCCCAAAATCTTTGCATCAATAAATTCAAGAGACGAAAGTGCCTTTTGAAGTTCCGGATGAGTAGTTTGATTGTCTCTGACAACAAGAACAATGCCGTCTGATTCACGGATAAGCGGCAATGCATCGGAAACTACGTTAAGCGGAGGGGTATCGATAATAATATAATCAAAATCTTTACTGATGCCGTTTAAGAAATCCCTCATAAAATCGGAGCCTAAAAGCTCTGCCGGATTCGGAGGGATAGTACCCGATGTAATGACTGAAAGATTTTCATATTTTGTCGGATGAATTATACCGAAAATATCCATTTTATGCCTTGCGGAAGCAACATCGCTTAAATAGTCAGTCAAACCCGGCGCACTCGAAACTGAAAAATACTGGTGAATTTTCGGTTTGCGCAAATCGCCGTCAATAAGAAGAACTCTTTGGTCTGCCTGAGAAATAGAAGCGGCAAGATTTACGGTGGTGGTAGTTTTGCCCTCATTAGGAAGAGAGGAGGAAACAACAATTATTTTACAGCCTTTTTTAACGACTGAAAACATAATATTGGCACGAATTGATTTATAAGCCTCTTCTATTCTGAACTTCAAATCACTTGAAATGTTAGCGTTATCAACAAGAACACGCTGTTGCGATGCAAACTTTTTCTTTTTATCCTTAGCCATTATTCATTCTCCTCCTTATCGTTTTTCTTTTTTGCTTTTTTACCGTCAATTTCAAATTCGGGTATAGTACCGAGTACCGGAATATTATACCTTGTGGTAAGTTCTTCGCTCGTTTTAACTCTTACGTCAAGAAGGTCACGGAAAATAATGTATGCAACTGCAATAACACCGCCGGCAATAAAGCCGAGAATTGATTTTTTAACAGTTCCCATTCCGTTAGGTGTACTTGCCTCAATTGCGGCATCTTCAACAGAAGCATTTAAAAGTCCGTTGTTTTTATTTTTCATAACCTTAGGAACTGTAATCTCAAGCTGGCGTGCAATTTGGAAAGCAGTCGCCTTATCGTCAGTGGTAACCGTCATTGTCATAATGGCAGTATCCTCTTTTGTCTCGATTGAAATACATTTGCTGATATCCTTATATGTGTAATTCGAGTTGTATTTTTTATTAAGGTCGTTTGCCACTCTTTTTGCAAACTCACTTGTATTGAGCATTTCGGTATAGGTTTCCATCATTTGCATGGCATAGTTCATCTTGCTTGTGTTACTTGCCGCATTTCTTGCAAGAGTAGAGTCCGAAAGTTCCTGCTGAGTTTCAACTGCGTAAACAAAAAATTTAACGCTTGAAGAATATGTTTTAGTTGCAAAATTAGCTGAATAAATGCCGATTAAAAGCGCTCCGATTAAGCAAAATATTGCAACCAGTTTCCATTTTTTCAGCACAAGCTTCATAATTTTTTGCAAATCAATCTCTGTGTTCATTAAGTTCTCCTCCGCTTAATAAATAATACATATAATAACGTATAAATAATACATTGAATATGTCTTTTTGTCAACTGATTTATCAGAATAGTTTATTAAATTCGTTGTTTCTATTGACAAAGTTTGTTAAATGGTTGATAATAAAATGTGAATTATTTCTATATTGAGAAAGGAGTTTTCAATGACAGATAACAAAATAAAGATGCCTGTATGGGGTCCGTACTCCAAGAAATATATGGGCATATCAAAAATAATAAATGAGCTTGCCGACAAGGGCGCAAGGTATGATTTTTCCATCCACCCTACCCTTTGGAACAGTTCAACACCCGTACCGAACGTTACAGTTCCGTCAAATTATCACTTATGGAACTGCAAAAACGATTACACTTTTTATTCATACAGATACGAACTTATGTGGAAAGACGAAGTTTATGCCGATATTTCATTTTCAAAGGCTGACGATGATGCATACCTTATGAGATGTGAAATTTTCAATAACACCTCTCTTTCGCAAAACTGTATTTTAAATATATTTGCTTCTCTTGAATTTCCTCACCCGACTTATTGCGAGGTAAGCGTGCCGAGCGGTGCAATTCTTAAAACAGCCAATGATTACGTTGACTATTCTTATGCTGTTGCAAGGCCTTGGGACGAAGAAAATCCGGACGGAATGTTTAAGGGTATGTTTGCAGACAAGGAGTTTTACCTTGGCAAGGGACTTGGCGACAGATGCGAGAATTATCACGTTCACTTCTTAAATCTTAAGCCTTTCGGATTTGAAAGAGGCGACAAAGTATCATATAAATTTGATGACAACGATATTAAAAATCCTATTATCGCAGTCAGATATAAAACCGTTACAGACGGCGACGCAGAATTTGATATGAACGGAAAAACAGTCGTATTTGCACACAGCGATGAACTCAACATTGCATATATTCCTTATATGTCTGAGTTTACACTTGAAAGCCACGGCAAGGCAGGAATCGAGTTTGACTTTTTATGTGCCGTTGACGAAAGTGAAAAGGAAAATATCACGTGCAAAACAAAAGCGCAGCCTTATATGCCGCAAATTGAAACAAAGGTACTTGAAAACGGTCATATCACAAAGCTTACTTATGACACTGTTGACAAGCCGTTTTACATCTTAACAAATAATAAAAACACACGTGAAAGAAAGCTTGATTCAGGCTGTCTTGAAGATGCGCTTATTAACAGGCTTTCAAACGGCGACCACACTTATGACGAGCTTAGAGAAACCTTCTCCGCTTCTTTCCAAAGAAAGCACAGCGACGACGGATTTTTCCACAATTCGCTTATTAAATCAATTTTTATTGAGCCGAACACCTCTCACGTTGAATATGTTATGCTTTCTCAGAGCGAACCAAAACAGCTGAGTAGTGAAGAATACGAGGCTATTTATCAAAATGCGAAGAAAGGTTCAAAGCCTGCAAGCTTTAACAAAGCAGGCGAAAAATACACACTTTCAACAGAAATTCTTAAATCAACACTTTTAACAAACGTGGTATATCCTGTTTATCGCCACGGCGAGAATGTTATTCACCATACACCGGGCAAAAGATGGGACAGCTTTTACACATGGGACAGCGGTTTTATCGGAATGGGGCTTTTGGAATTTTCACCTAAACTTTGCCAATATGCGCTTGATATGTATTTATGTGACGATACGAACAAAGACTTTTGCTTTTTACTTCACGGCTCACTTGTTCCTACCCAATTTGTTGAATATCTTGAACTTTTAAAGCGTACAAACGATAAGGAAAGCCTTGCATTTTTATATGATAAAGCTAAGCTTTATTACGAATTTTTACGTGGCAGAAATCATGCGTCAACCGTTGCGAAATTCAATAACGGGCTTCTTACGACATACGATTATTGGTATTCCCACTGCGGAATGGACGACTATCCGGCTCAAGTTGAAATGATGGCAAGAAAATCGCAGAAATATACCTGTCCTTGTCTTTCAACAGCGCAAATTATCCGTGCCGGCAAGATTATGAAAATGGTTGCCGACTCTCTCGGAAGATATGACGATATCAAGATTTATGATGAAGATATCGAATATTCAACAAAGGCGCTCAACGACCTTACTTGGGATGAAGAAAGCGGCTATTTCGGCTATACGGAATATGACGAAAACGGAAATGTTACGGGCATTATGAGAACTGCCGACGGCGAAAACTTCAACAAGGGTATGGACGGTGTTTATCCTATCGTTGCAGGTGCAGTTGAGGGTGAGCGCAAGAAAAAGCTTCTTGACCACATTAAAAATCCTAATGAAATGTGGTCTGCGGCAGGAATATCCGCAGTTGATATGAGCGCTTCCTATTACTTTGATGACGGTTATTGGAACGGCAACGTTTGGATGAGCCACCAGTGGTTTATTTGGAAAACAATGCTTGATAACGGCGAAGCCGATTTTGCTTATGACATTGCCAAGCTTGCTTTGGATATGTGGAAAGACGAAACAGACTTTACATATAACACTTATGAGTGCTTCGGCATTGCAACAAAACGTGGCGGCTGGTTCCACAATTTCGGCGGTCTTTCCGCTCCTATTTGCATTTGGGCGAATGCTTACTTCAAACCTCAAACCGTCACCACAGGCTTTGATGTTTGGACAGATTATCAAAAAACTACCGACAACAGCGCAAATATTAAATTTAAATATTTCGGCAATTGCGATAAATATACTATGATAATCACCCTTTCGGACAAGGTGAAATATGTTGCTTACCTTGACGAGCAAAAGATTGATTTTAACGAAAGAAACAAAGGTTCACTCGAATTTACATTTGACAAAAATGTAAAAGGCGGTGTACTTGAAATTAAAGAAGAGCAGGAGTAAAAAATGGCTAACAAAATATGGGGAAGTAATAATGAGCCGCTTAAAATTCAATTTATAACCGACACTCATTATTATTCAAGAAAAGGCGGCACCGAAGGCAAGGCTTACGATAAAGCCGAGTCAAAGTCGCAAAAAGTAATCAAAGACAGCGACCTCGTAATCAAAGCGGGCTTTGATATGCTTTGCGAGGACAAGTCGACAGATATCGTTGTTCTTGCAGGTGATACAACACGTGACGGCGAAATCGAATCTCATAAGGAATTCATCGAAATGCTCAGAGACCTCAAAAAAAGAGGCAAAAGAGTTTATGTTATCACGGCTACTCACGATTTTAGGGACAGAGGTGTTGCCGACGGATATGACGGCGACAAAAAAATTGAAGTTCCGGCAGTAGAAAACAGGCACGATTTATGGGATATGTACTACGAATTCGGCCCTAACGAAGCTATTTCAACTCACCCTGAGTCAATGAGTTACGTTGTTCAGCTTGCACCGGGTTATCGTCTTTTTGCACTTAATGACGATACAAATTATAAGCCTGAGGGCGAAAGCGGTTCCGGCTTCTCCGACGATTGTATGAAATGGATTATGGAGCAGCTTGAGGACGCTAAGAAAAACGATCAATTTGTTATCGCAATGACTCACCACCCAATGATTGCACCGTCACCTTTTTATGCCATTATCGGTAAGGGCGATATGCAAAGAAATCATGAAACCACGAGAGAAATTTTTGCAGATGCAGGTCTTTCATGTATGCTTACCGGTCACACCCATATTCACGATATCAGCTACGTTGTAACTAAAAAGGGCAACACATTTTACGATATTGCCTGCGGCGCAATGATAGGATGCCCTCCTACTATGAGAAACGTTACAATCGACCCTAAAAACAAGAAGATTGACGTTGATACGATTATGATTAAGGACGTGCCGGGTCTTGACACAAACGGCAAACCTTTTGACGAATATATGAAGGGATTTTTCTTCGGAATGATTGGCGAAATCGTTTGGGCAATGGGCAACGATATTGACAGACTTGCCGAAATGACAGATGCGTTTTCAATTCCGGGTGAAAAGGTAAAGAAGCTTGCTTGGCTCATTAAGCCTATCGGCAAATGGCTCAACAAGCTTACATTCAAAAAGGTTTGGCGACTTTGCAAAAAGGAAAGCGGACTTAAAAAGGCTGACATTGCAGATATTGCAGACAATAAGGTTGTTGATTTCATTCTTGAACTTGTTCAAAATCTTTATTGCGGTGACTCGCCTTACGGTCCTGACACAAGAGAATATAAGCTTACCTGCGGCCTTTTAAACGTAATTGATTCATTCCTTAATACAATTCATTTGAGCATAGGCAAATTCATTAAGGGTGCAACAAGCGTAAGAGGTCTTGTTGAGCCGCTTCTTTGGAATCCTGGATACTGCGACGCCGAGTCAACGCTTCCTCTTCACCCTCTTTATGATGACGAAAACCCTGCTCCTAAAGAGGTATTTGAAAAGAAAGAATTTAATGACCCTGTTAAAAAGAGCAAAAAAGGACCGCTCGTATTGTTAATTCTAATTCTTATTGTAATACTTCTTCTTGCAATTGTTGTAGGCATTGCGGCACTCGTTGTTTGGGCAGTAATTGCGATTATTCACGCAATCGCAGGTCCGGCAATGCTTGGGTTACTTTTTTCTTAAAAACATATTGCAATAAAGTAAAATTATTGCTATAATGTTAAGGACTTATTAATTTTTTACATATTAAAGGAGTAAAATTATGGCAGAAGAAAAGAAAAAATTCAGCCTTGGCGGCATTGATAATGCGGCTGAGGAAAAGGGATCATTTATGAAAACCTTGTGGCAGCTTGTTAAGTTTCTCGTTGTTTCAGGTCTTGTAACAATCATTCAGCTTGCACTTGCCGCATTGTTACCGCTCGTATGTGACCAAATTCACACTTTGCTTCCTGAATTTTTAAGAGGCATTTTCACACCGACAATGTTCACAACAGGTTCAAAGGAAGCAACAAAGTATGTTATTGACGGCGTTGTTACTTGGGGTTATGTGCTTCCATTCCTTCTTTCAAACCTTGTTGCTAACATCTACGGCTTCTATCAGAATAAAAAGACAACATTTAAATCTGATGCACCATGGTACAACTTTGTTATCTACATTGTATTACTTCTTGCACTCATCCTTTTCTCAACATGGATGCAGGGCGCAATCGTAGGTGCATTATTAAAGATTGAAGGTTCAAACTGGTTCTTGAATATAATTACTAATGAATCGGTTGCACGTCTTCTTGCATCTATGGCTGCCGGCTTTGTTCAAATGGTAGTTCTTTTCCCTATGGAAAAATTCGTTCTTATGAAAGAAAAGAAAGAAGACAAGGGCGAAGAAGCAAAGGCTTAATCGTAAAAAGATATGTATTATTGACCGCTGATTTTTCAGCGGTCTTAGACTGTCGATAAAGCGGCTAAACCGTGCCGTGCTATAAAACGAAATTCCATTCGGGGTCCCCGACAAATT
>OGKA01002247.1_pt1 | contig 12510 bp, 10 predicted proteins | sample 1572211 | NCBI WGS metagenome assembly OGKA01 (sample SAMEA2582125, study PRJEB24529) | metagenome | biome: Human gut stool | place: China | collected 2011
AAATGTGTACTTTTACCCATGGTTAAATGTTTTTTTGTCGAATACAAATTAACCATTAAGGGCTGACTTCACAAAACGAAATCAGCCCTTTACTTTTTGCCCTCTCCAAAAGAACGGCATATCGATCAAAAAAACTTTTATCGGACAGCAATAAATCCTAATAAACCGTGCAAGCGTATTCCTATCAACCTTACAAACCTTGGCTATCTTGCGTTGGGAAGTGCCGTTCTTTAATAGTTCAGATATGAGAACTTCCTTACCTGAAAGTTTGTATTTGTTAGGGGAACTTTTGCGACCTCTCGGGCGACCAAGGATAACACCTTCTGCTTTCTTTCTTGCCAATGCCTCTTTTGTGCGTTGGCTGATGAGGTTTCGCTCGATCTCCGCCGATAACCCAAAGGCAAAGGCGAGTACTTTGCTTTGAATATCATCACCAAGACGATAGTTGTCTTTGATAGTCCAAACGCGACATTCCTTAGTCATACAGATATTCAATATTTCCATAATCATAAAGAGGTTTCTACCAAGGCGTGATAACTCGCTACAGATGATGATATCGCCCTTGTTGACTTTCTTCAACAGGTTGCCCAGCTGTCGTTTAGTATAATTCTTCATGCCACTGATGGTTTCTTCAATCCAATCGTCAATTGAAAGTTTTTGATGTTCACAAAAGTTGTTGATCTCGAATCTTTGATTTTCTACGGTTTGCTTATCGCTACTTACTCTAATATACCCATAAATCATAACTGCAAATGTTATTGTCTACATGAAAAACAAACGAAGGTCGTAATGTAGAAATGTAATGCAACAATTCCAAGACTTACGTATGCAAAAAATAGTACGTACTTTTCAAGGAAAAGGTCCGTACCTTTTATGAAAAAGATACAGACTAATTGATCAAAAAGTACGCATCTTTTGTGTAAAAGGTACGGACTATTTTTGCACAGTCAAAGAATTGTGCGTAAATGCCTATTAATCTTATCTTTATAGCTAAAATGACAAAAGAGAATAATTAGAGTAAACATCTACCAAAACTATAGTTTCCTGATTTAGGTTGACTACGTTTGAGCCTTATGCTTTAAAAGTTGACTCAGTTAAACACTATAACTGATTAAAGTTGACTTAATCTACCAAAAACCAACAATTTCATTTTCCACGGTGCGCAAAGTTGTATACCCTCAAAAAAACCTATATTTGTGAAGATGTAAGGTTCTTTCTATTCGTTAAACAACATAGAATAGCGCAAACGAGGCTTTTACGTACCTGTGGGATAAGATCACAGCTTAAACTTTAAGGATATGTCTAAAGTACACAAAGAAAAGATTGAATGTATCCATTGCAAGGCCAAAGGGATGTTTGATATTTGGGACTCTATGAATGTTGACCTCGATCCTGAATTGAGAGGAAAGGTATTCAACGATGAGGCCTTTTTATATACTTGTCCGAAGTGTGACCATCAAACGGTTGTACCATTCGGAACTTTGTATCACGATGTGAAACACCGCTTCTTGCTTTTCTTTGATTTCTTTAAGCCTGACGATTTCAACTACAAACCGATCAACGTTTCGAATGAACTGGGAGTAGAAAATTATACTTTCCTCCACGTGACCGGCATCTGGCGACTGAAAGAGAAAATAGTCATCTTGGAGAAGGGGCTTAACGATGTGGCCATTGAGCGAATGAAGTATATGATAAAGCACGAGCTTCATCCGGAAATGGCAGAGAAGAATTTTGAAATCTATTTCGGCGAAATACATCTTTCGGACAAGGAAATATCTGAACAAGGTTCGATTCATTCTTATACTTTGATGCGAATGACGAGGCGCTCTCCATTCGATACCCTTTGGAAAGCTACGTTGAACAATGCGAGGCTTGTGAAGCGGATCCTCGTATGCAGGTAAAGGGGTGTGAAAACATTGATGAAGGTTGGATTGCCATGAAGCTTTAAGGCGAAGAGGCGTGAGTAAAGAGAAGAAACAGCTTGTCTGACAAACTATCGGAGCGCAGGGCTTCGATGGCGCGATTGGAGGAAGATGAAAACTTGTTCATTGCTCCTGCATTCGATAAGCTACTCTTGATCGCTCACCATCCATTCACAGAAGCTCCCCGCTTCTAAACTTTTCAAATCTTATTTTTTGTGCTACGTATAAACATAAATTTAACCAAGCTCTTGGTTTTATCCTTTTTATACCTAACTTTGCTCGCTGTGATTAGGAGTGCTTTGTCAGTAAGCGTACGTACAAGCATTTTAACGCAGCAATTTACATAATAACAATCAAATAGTATGAAAAAAGCATGGAGAGGATTTACCGGCACAAAGTGGGTCGATGAGGTCAACTTGCGCCAGTTTATTCAAGACAACTACACCACTTATGATGGTGACGCCTCATTCCTCGAAGCTCCAACTGAAGCAACGGACAAACTTTGGGGTATGCTCAAAGAACTGCAAAAGCAGGAGCGTGCGAAAGGTGGCGTATTGGATATGGAAACGGAAATCGTTTCCAGTATGACGGCCTATGGTCCTGCCTATATCGGAGAGGGAACTAAGGAGCAGGAGAAGATTGTCGGTTTGCAAACGGATAAGCCTTTGAAGCGCGCCTTTATGCCCTATGGCGGTATAAAGATGGCGGAACAGGCTTGCACAACTTATGGCTATGAACCTTCTGCAAAGCTTCACGAAATATTTACGAAGTATTGTAAGACACACAATGACGGCGTATTCGATGCTTATACGGATGAGATGAAGCTCGTCAGACACAACCATATTCTTACAGGTCTTCCTGATACGTATGGACGTGGGCGTATCGTCGGCGACTATCGTCGCGTGGCGCTGTATGGTGTTGATTTCTTGATTAACGAGAAAGCGAAGGACTTGCGCAATTGCGGCGACGGCACGATGACGGAAGAAGTAATCCGCTTGCGCGAAGAGATCTCTATGCAGATCAAGGCCTTGAAAGAGATGAAAGAGATGGCGGCCATCTATGGTTACGACATTTCTGAGCCGGCCAACAATGCGCACGAAGCTGTGCAGTGGCTTTACTTCGGCTACTTGGCAGCGATCAAAACGCAAAACGGCGCGGCGATGTCGGTAGGGCGTATTTCTACTTTCCTCGACATCTATATTCAGCGCGACTTCAAAGAAGGTACGCTTACGGAGAAAGAAGCGCAAGAGCTCATTGACCACTTGGTGATGAAGTTCCGTATGGTGAAGTTTGCACGTATCCCGTCTTATAACCAACTCTTCTCCGGCGACCCTGTATGGGCTACGCTCGAAGTGGCCGGTTTAGGTATAGATGGTCGTTCAATGGTAACGAAGACCGACTTCCGCTTCCTCCACACGCTGGAGAATATGGGGCCATCGCCTGAGCCCAACCTCACCGTCTTGTATAGCTCACGCTTGCCCAAGACCTTCAAGGATTATGCGGCAAAGATTTCTATCGCGACAAGCTCTATACAATATGAGAATGACGACGTGATGCGTCCTATTTGGGGCGATGATTATTCGATCTGCTGCTGCGTATCGGCTACACAGACCGGTAAGGAGATGCAGTTCTTCGGTGCTCGTGCCAACCTCGCAAAGTGTGTCAACTATGCGATCAGCGGCGGTGTAGATGCTAAGACGCGTGAGCAATGCGGTCCGGCTTATCGTCCGATCGAAGGCGACGTGGTAACTTATGACGAGTTTATGCCGCGCTTCAAAAATATGATGGAATGGTTAACGGGGGTTTATGTAAACACGCTGAACCTTATCCATTATATGCACGATAAGTACTTCTATGAGGCGGCCGAACTTGCACTGATCGACACCGATGTGCGTCGCACTTTCGCAACAGGTATTGCAGGCTTCAGTCATGTAGTTGACTCTATTTCGGCTATTAAGTATGCCAAAGTCAATATTATCCGTGACGAGACCGGCTTCCCGGTAGAGTATAAGACAGAAGGCGACTTCCCGCGCTATGGTAATGATGATGACCGCGCCGATGAAATCGCTGTATGGCTGTTAAAGACTTTCATGAGTATGATTCGCAAGCACCATACTTATCGTAAGTCTGAGCCGACGACAAGTATTCTTACCATCACTTCTAATGAGGTATATGGCAAGAATACGGGTAACACGCCCGACGGTCGTGCTTCCGGCGCGCCGCTCGCTCCGGGTGCAAACCCATCTTACGGAGCAGAGCAGAATGGTTTGCTGGCATCGTTGAACTCAACGGCGAAGATTCCTTATGAATATGCGCTTGACGGCATTTCCAACACGCAAACAATCAGTCCGGATGCACTCGGCCACAATGATGAGGAACGCATCAATACGCTTGTAGGCGTGATGGATGGTTACTTCAATCGTGGCGCGCACCATTTGAACGTGAATGTCTTTGGCGTAGATAAGCTGATCGACTGTATGGAACACCCCGAGAAGGAAGAGTATGCTAACTTCACGATCCGTGTGAGCGGCTATGCGGTGAAGTTCATCGACCTTACACGCGAACAGCAGTTGGATGTTATTGCACGTCGCTCACATGGTTCTATGTAACGTGGATATTCATCAAACAGATAATTCCAAATTACAAACTACTGACAGTATGCTTCAGGTCCATTCCATCGAATCTTTTGGTTCGGTGGATGGGCCTGGAATACGTTTCGTGATCTTTTTGAAAGGATGCGCGATGCGGTGTCAGTATTGTCATAATCCGGATACGTGGAGCAGAGCGGGCGGACAACTCCGCTCTGTGGATGAGGTCTTAGCTCAGGCGCAACGCTTTCAAAGTTACTGGGGAGAGCAAGGCGGCATCACGGTGAGCGGTGGTGAAGCTTTGCTACAGATGCCGGCGCTTACCGAACTGTTTCGCAAAGCCAAAGACTTAGGCATCAATACTTGTCTGGATACTTCCGCTCAACCTTTCAGTAGGGAGGCGGCCGCTTTCTCAGCTTTTGAAGAGTTAATGAAGTATACCGACTTGCTTCTGCTGGACATCAAGCATATTGATAGCAAAGCCCATAAGCAACTGACGGGTTGGGGCAACGAGAATATCCTCGACTGCGCCCGCTATCTCTCTGAGATCGGTAAGCCGGTATGGATAAGACACGTATTAGTGCCGGGGATCAATGATAATGACGAGGCACTATACGGACTTCGTGCTTTTATTGATACATTAAGCAATGTTGAGCGTGTAGAAGTGCTACCTTATCACGCCTTAGGCATCTATAAATGGGAGCAATTGGGAATGCCCTACGCACTTACAGACGTCAAACCACCTACGGAAGAAAGTCTGCTTCACGCACGCAAGATATTAACTGCGTAAGAAGTTCTTTTATTTTGAGGCGTAATGGATAATTTTAAAAGTGTAGCTCTTTGTTGAGTATAGGCAATATGGAGGAATTCTACCATTCCCAACTCCTATCACAATGCTTTTCAAAAAAAAAAATGAGAGGGTGGATGAAATGTTTCTCTATCTATGTTCCTGCTTGCATACGACAACTTTGTATTTCAGTTTTAGATTCCATTCTGTCCTGCTGATAAATTCCTGTTTGGGAAAGAAATATCTATGCCATATATCCCAACTATAGCAGATACGATAAACCCACAACGACTGAAAGGATTAGATTTTAGCTCCTCCGAGAAAGTAATAAAAGAGGAATATGGTATATATGATAGTCGAAGGTATGAAACGTAATTGGTGGGTGAGGATTAAATAAGTTTTACAGCATCCGTGGGACTTACTTAAACGACTATTGACGAATAATTTGTAATACAAAATATCTGCATTATGAAATTGATATCATTCGAGGAGTATGATGCTCTAAAGGCATATATGATGCCAAAGTTACTTGAACTTTGGCGTCATGAGAATGAAGTAAGGAAAGAGCAAGGGATCGAAGAACTTAATTCATTTCAGACAGGTTTCCCTATAAATGAAATATATCATTACTATGTCGAGGGTGACCATAATTTCTATATAGTTTTTAATGTGTCATGCCATAGATTATTACAAGAAGGTATTATAGAAGCTCTTGAGGCTTTCCCTGAAAAATTTGGAACTGGTAATGCGATGGATGTTGTAGATGCGCTATATGAGGGAAGTGTATTCAAGAGTCTTGGCGGTAAAGATAGATTTATTAAGTTCCTTGCTGAAAATGCCTGTTGTTATGTAGTATATGCAAACGAAGAAGGGTTTGGCGATATCTTAAGACTTGACACCTTTCGTAAAGTAGATGAGCGTAATGGTAAGCAAGATGTATATGACTTTACAGGCGGTCTAATGCACGTACTTAAACATTTCTCATATGAGGGCAGAAATCTTTCCGTAGGCAAAGACGCTCATGATTTATTCGACTTGGAACACCTTGTATATTTAATTGCTATGGCATTCAGATTAAAAGAGGGAGAAAAATGTAATTGGGAAGCTACTCAAGAACTAAAAGAAGGTCCTATGCGCGCAGTTTTCTACAAAGAAGAAGCGACGGGCTTTTATTTCATCAAAACATATCATAGAGTTAAAAAGAACAATAATTTCTTTCATTGACAAGAAGAAAAACAGAAAAAACGCTCACTTCTGCTCGAAAAGGGTTATCTTTGCAAGTGAAATAGTGAGCGTTCTTTGGCTATTCAAAATATTTCATATTAGTACAATTAGTTCATTTCTAAATTGTTACCTATCCATTCGCTCTAAAAGGTATTGTTCTATTATCCAACAATATAGTTCACAAGCAAAAAACTGTAATACCAAACAATTCAAATTATCCATTGCGCCTTTTTTGCAAAACAACACCTTGCGGATAACATGTTATTTAGAAGCCGATGTCTAAATGACTTTGATGATACTGACCTACAAACGTGTGTAAGTCTAAAGCATTCCATCTTTTACTTTCCATCTTTTAGTATCAGCCAACACAGTATTGCTGATTCATTTTCAAAGTTACGAAATGGAGTCTCAACACGTTGATACAGCTGTCTCTACACGCTGAGACCAGCGTCTCTACTCGTTGATACGATCGTCTCCACACGTAGAGACACTAAATATGCCCCTATCTATGTCCGAAAAGCTAAGTTCAGATAAGTTTTATGGTAATGTCCCTCAAAGTGTGTAAGCCTCGCTTGTTCTTATCTTTGTAATTGAAGAAAAAGTAACTATGAAGCTTACACAGTCACAAGTCGGCATTTATTTTGGAAATTCTATCATCAGAGTCAGGACTAAATTATGTTTCCTCATTTTATGAGACACTTTCTTTCAGCAAGATTGCGCTTCTCTCTCTCACGAACTTTACTCCCGTGAGCTTAGTGTGGGGGCATTTTAGATTACAGAAATTAAAACAAACAAGGCTCACAGAAGAATTTCTCACTCCTCTATGAGCCTCGTTTGAATGCCTACAGATTGCTTATGCTCTCTTGACGTGTATCTTTATGGTAGAGAGTTTTCCTTCTCGCTTTACTTTCAGGATATAAATGCCTGAAGGAACAGCTGCAAGGCTTATCTTGCGACCTCTGCTCTCTGCCACTTTGTATCCGGCAAGAGCGTATAGTGAAGCTTCAGCCTTATCAGTGCCTAAATCAATGGATCTTCCGCAGAACGCTATGGTTTGATCGTTGCAGATTTCCGTTATACTTGTGGCGTTGCCCTCCTCAATAGAAATCATTCCAATTTGCAGGTGTGACACATTTGACTGTGGATATTGAGAAATGAGATGAACGCCAACACAATTGACGCCATCCGTATTAACAGGTAACTTCACTTCGTACTCGGCCATAGGAATAGGGAGCTCTTCCTCACCTTTATTCTTCACCACTATTGTATCTATAGCCTGCTGTTTGTCTATCGCGTTATTGGAACCAAGGGTAACCACAACCTTTTCATCAGATATAGCACGCATCTTGAGTTTTACCACATAAGTCTTGCTCTTTTCAAAATTGATGGGCGGCGTAATAATCCATTCATCTGCGTCTTTTCCCGAATTAGCAACACCCGGATTAACGATATACTCTGCTGCCGAGATATCATCGCCAAACTGATAGGCGCCATAAGGAGAGTTGTAAACCCAACTATAGTTGTCGTCGTTGCCGTCAACAGTAGTCCACCTACCAAAATATTCCTCTTCATTATTAAATTCTTCAAGTATAGGCGCATCAACGGCTGAACCAAGTACATAACTCGCTTGTGTATATGCACCCGTTTCTCCATAAGGATTGCAAGCATATACCTTGTAATAGTATCGTCCTAAAGAAGTGATAGACTGATCGGTGAAAGAGGTCTCGGTCAGTTCTTGGCCTACAACAACGCTGTCCGGGAAGCGGATAACTTTGTAGGTGAGTCCTTCATCGGTGAAATAACCACCGTGAAATCCCCCTTGAGGCTTCGCCCATTGAACTACAGCCGACTTGCATCCTTCACCAATCTGCACAGCAATATCGTTAGGCTTAGCGGGAGCATCAAAACCTATATAAACTCTTTTATTGGAATGCTCCCCATCTCCTACACTATTCGTTGCATATAGCGTATATCTAAACTCTCCGCTATTGGGCACAGAAGTATCCTCATAAGACATACTACCGCCTATTTCGCTTGTAGGAAGCGTGGCAATAAGTTTGCCGTCTCGCATGACAGATATAGATTTAATGTCTGTCAGTTCTTTGCCTCCAAAAGTCTTCGTTGGATTTACCCAGGTTATAACGGCCTTATTCATTCCATTATCGGCAGGCTTTATCGTTATATCGGCAAGTGATGCCGGCGCATCTTCTCCAGCCTTGACAAAAGGTATATACATGGCTAAGAGATTGCATTGGTCTCCAATCATTCCTAATTCCGTTACCTCTACGGGCGAAGTCTTCAGATTAAACCTTATCATATATGCATTCCTGCCGCCGTCCTTGGAGTTTGTACAAGATGCCCAATAAAGCATTCCTGTAGTATTATCGAACTCCATCGTCTGGTGAGAGAGCATTCCCTGGTATTCTGTATCACATAACGCCTCCAGTTCGCCAGTCTCCTTGTTAATCTTCATAAGCGTGCCGCCTTGTCCTATAGTATACAGATTGCCAGACAAATCGGCCGCCAGCGTGCCTACGCCTTTTTGTGCCAACGTGGCAACCGGAGTACGTGCGCCGGTTTCAAGATTAAATGTATAAAGCATAGAATTTCCACTTTCGAAGCCCACAGCATACATTGTGCCTGACGAATAATCGTAGGTCATATCCTGGATTCTGAGTTGGTTGTTGTCGGCGGCATATTTTCCAATGACTTTCTTTTCTCCCGTGGTAAGATCGTAGGAGATAAAATCGCCGGCAGTGGGCGGTCCATAAGAATTATAGGTATACTCACAGGCATAATAGACTCCATTGGCACAAGCCCCGGCATATACGCCAAGGGGTTGCTTATAAGGATAGGTCACTGAACAGGCTTGGAGATTATCTAGATATAAGTCGCCGAATCCATAACCTCCCAATGAATTCCCGCGTAAAAAGAATCCGTAAACCTTACGGTGTGGAACCGTGTCGTCAACATTGGCATGAGCCGTCATTCCCAAGATGCTCATAAACATTAAGCACAGTAATAATGATTTTCTTCTCATATTAGTAACGATATTAATTTAGGTAAAACGTTTTCTTCGGCATGATCAAATATGTTATGGCAAATATACATAAACATACAAACAATTTACTAGTTGAGCATATTTTATTTCGTCCTCTTTATCCATCTCGTATCATTTTATTTACAAGTCTGGAATTTTGTTGATGTGCAACCATTAAAATATAGTTTTCCCACTTTAATTGGCGTAGTCCAATAAAGATGATTCATAGTAGCAGGGTAAAACGAAAAGATAAGAACACACTCATCAAAGACGGAGAAAAGGAAATAGAAAACCCCGCCTTGATTAGGGCGGGATAAGTTTAAGAGCCTTACGCGGTAAAGTCCTTAAAGGATGAAAATAGCTTTTCTATTTTTCCAAGAACCAACATCTCGGCATCATCATATTCGCTGTTGGCTCCATAAAGCTTAAACCAAATTGGGTTTATTATACAATGGGGGAGTGTGTTTGGTATTTTATGGGCGTTAAAGAGAATAATCTTCTCTTTCTTTCGGAGGTGTTCTGAAATATACTTCAGAAGATACTTTGCAAAAGTGGTGTTGAAAACAGGGAAGATTGTACAAAGTGCTAAAGCTTACTTGTGTAAAATCACTATTTTTAGGGATTGTGTACTCATTTCGCCTTCCGTACCTTTGCTTATCAGAGAGGATAAGTGTGCTTTCCCTTTGCATTCTCTCTGAAACTACATTTTTAAGACCCAGCCGTAACTCCTCGGCAATAATGCGAATATAAACTTGTCAACTATGCATCTTTCTTTTTTCACAACATTGCAAGCCGGCTGGCTCAACGCCTGGATTCCTTCCTTTGGAATGGTACTGATACAATTTATCTATATGGCTATATTTAGAGAAGGCGGGAAGCGTGCGGTAGACACGTCATGGTACACTGCAAAAGATAAGCTAAATGGTTTGGCGAGTACGGTTTTACAAATCCTCCTGTTGATACTTTCCATCTTTGTGCCTCTGAAGTTTGGCACGATGTGGTTTATCATCGGCTTGATCGTATTCATCCTTTCATTGGCAGCCTTTATCGCGGCTTTTCACAGTTATGCAGCAGCGCCGGCCAACAAGCCCATCAAGAACGGCATATACCGATGGTCTCGAAACCCTATGTACTTTTTCTTTTTCGCAGGTATGCTCGGCGCTTGTATTGCTTCCGCTTCACTATGGATGCTTATTGTTCTCATTCCGTTCATCGCAGCCACGCACTTCATTATTTTAGGAGAGGAACGCTACTGTACGGAAACTTATGGCAAGGAGTATTTGGAATACAAAACGCAAACGCCACGATATTTCCTTTTCTTTTAAAAGGCTTCCCTTTCACATTGACAATAAAAAATAGAGATATGATAGAAAACAAACTTACAGACGTGCCTGAGACTATGCTGATAACGCTATGGGCGAAGGCCGAAGAGACTAAACGGGCAGATGCCTTGTTGCACGATGAAAAGGCGGTAGAGATCATAGATAAAATAGAATATGACTTTTCCAAGTTCAGCAAAGCGAAATTCTCACAAGCAGGCTGTTGTGTCAGGGCTGGTCTGATTGATGCAGAAGCTAAGGACTTTCTCAACAAACATCCTGATGCGGTGGTTGTTCAGCTGGGCGCCGGCATAGATGCGCGTTATGAACGGCTACAATGTCCACCCGTGACGCATTGGTACGACTTGGATCTTGAGGAAGCCATCAAGTTGCGCCGCCAATTGTTGTCTGAAAGTGAACGGAATACCTATATAGCCTCCTCTATGTTCGACTATGGTTGGATAGACATAGTGAAATCCCGCGGCAAGCCGGTACTTCTTATTATTGAAGGCGTGTTGATGTATTTCGAATCGGAACAGATAAAAGCATTCTTCCAAGAACTGTGTGCCCGCTTTGATAATGCTACCATATTATTCGATATGCTCGCCTTCTCCTTAGTCGGACGTTCTCGGCAGCATGATTCGCTACGAAAGGTAAGTAAAAGCGTAGAGTTCAAATGGTCGCTGTTAGATACAAAGGAGATGGAAACGTGGAATCCCCGAATACGGCTCGAAAAAGAACTTTATATGAGTAAATATGATCATGGGCGTTTCCCTTTCATTTTCAGAATGCTTTATAAAGTACCTTACTTCTTCCGTCGTTATAACCAGCGTGTGGTAAGGCTGCGTATTACTTAGCAAAACATCTGCTAAATCCGGATAGGGAATAGTAAACGATCAATTACATAAAAATAGAACTATGAGCGTGACGAATTTCATAAACGAAGAAAACCTTACTATGATTCAAGGAGTCAATGGTATTCTGTTACATCAAGAAGGCTGGATGATACAAAGGGCACAAAAGGAAGAAAGTGTCAAGTGAAGGTCTTGTTGATGTCCTCTTCGGATAGGCTGTTGGGTCATTTTTCTTAGCCTTTCTGCGAATGAAGACTGACGATGAAAAAGCAACAATAGCAAATAGATAGGCTTACAAGTCTATTGGAAAATATATTGGCTTTAGGGGCTATCAACAAGACAACAGAGGCAAATAAGAGGTTATTAGATTTGCAGCGTAAAGGATAAAACCCCAATTCGGTTTAAGCAAGGTCTTACATCCGGCTTTCAATAGTAAACACCGTTTCCTTTCGACCTTTGTTTTAGAACGAAAGGAATAATGTTTTACGATATAGTACTTAAGACAAAGCCTTGTTTATCCCGCGTTGGGATATGTAAAACCCTATGCGCACGAAAAGGCAGAGAGGCTTAGTCTGAGTTTAGCTTTCCAGACACAGACACGCGGATATTTAGTGTCTCTACGGGTAGAGACGATTGTCTCAACAAGCAGAGATACAGGTCTCAACAAGTAGAGATAATAGTATCTACACGTAGAGACACCATTTCATAGCTTCAAAGATTATAATGTCCTAGAATTAGTTGACAACTTTGGTTTCTTAATTTCATTCTTCTTTGAC
>OGKA01002261.1_pt1 | contig 12420 bp, 5 predicted proteins | sample 1572211 | NCBI WGS metagenome assembly OGKA01 (sample SAMEA2582125, study PRJEB24529) | metagenome | biome: Human gut stool | place: China | collected 2011
ATACAATTCTAATTGATTTTATGATATACTAAGGTATTGATAAAAATCAATATGATAGGAAGTGACAGAATGAAAATCAATCGGTTATGTTCTGTAATTGCTATGCTTAGTGTTATGATAATGGTGCTGGCCATTGCCGGTTGCGGTCCGAAAACCGTATCCGTTACTGACGTAACATACAAGGATATGCCGTTGCAGATACATAATGACGCCAATGTAACAGCCCTTAACAAGGCGACAGTAACACCGACCTTAACAGGGCAGGTCGTATATGCTGTGAAAGTAGGCGACCAAGTACAGCAAGGCCAAACCTTGGCAACTGTAGATACGGCGGCTTTACAACAACAGCTGGCATCCTTACAAGGTCAGTTAGCGCAAGCTCAGTCGCAATCATATGCGACATCTGTGACGACTACGACGGCTGCGTCCGTAGATAGTGCTCAATTAGCACAAGCACAGAAAATGCGTGAAGCGGGCATGATTACACAAAAAGAATATGATCGCATTGTGGAACGCTCTCGACCACAAACTACGACAGTAACAACTGGCGGTGGTGGCGGTGGCGCTAATGTAGCGGCTATCGAAGCACAAATCGCTCAAGTATCGGCACAAATGGCTGCATCCACAATTGTAGCTCCTATAGCAGGTACGGTGACGGCTATCTATAACGAAGACCGTCAAATGGCGATTGCAGATCGTCCGTTTATGATGATACAACAAACCACACCGATGGTAGCATCTCTCAGCATCCCTCGTGATGCGGCGATGAAGCTGGGCACACCAGAGGCGAAAAATGGCATGAAAGTGCTCCTCAAGGTAGCAGAGCAGGAATTACCAGGTGAATTAACTTATGTAGATATTACGCAACCTGAAACTGTGCCTAGCGTATTGGTGAAAGCAACTTTTAACAATGACAAAGGCCTCATTAAGGCTGGCGAATTCTATACACTCGTTATCGAATCTAATGTGAAAGCAAAAATGTTGACCGTTCCGTCCAAAGCGGTTCGGGAAAACTCTGACGGCAAATATGTGTATGTATTGACTGAAAACAATACGGTGGACGTACGTGTCGTAGAGGTAGGCATCACAGAAGGCGATGATGTAGCTATTATTTCTGGTCTAAATGCAGGTGACAAGGTTATTACAACCGACGGAACCTTTGTATTAGGCGAATCTGTAAAATTGTAATTACGAACCGAAAGGTTCTATACTAGAGTTTTAAAATTATGTGGAATGCATGATAGTAAGAAACTTTCACAGTCTGTGAAAGCAACCTCGTAAGGGGAATCTGATAGGAGGGATTATTATTTTAGAATTTAAACGTTTTGAATTAAGAGATAAACCATTAATCGACAAGTATTTTGAACAACATCATTATGAAGCATCTGACAACTGTTTCACTACATTGTTCATGTGGCAAGATCCGTACGGCATCCGTTGGGCTGAAGAAAATGGCGTGTTGTACATCCAAGGTGGCGGTAAGCGTGAAACATTCCTATTGCCTCCATTTGCTGGTAAAGATGCTAAGTTCCTTGATGGTTTATTGCGCGCTAAAGAATGGTTCGTAGAAAATAAATTGCCATTCCGCTTTAAAGGTGTTAGCAAAGCAGTAAAAGAGCGTATGGAAGACCTATGTCCTGGTCGCTATGAGTTCACACCTGACCGCGATAACTACGAATACATTTACAAATCTGAAGATCTTATCAATTTGTCTGGTAAGAAGTTCCGTCAAAAGAAAAATCATTTAAACCAATTCCGCATGCAATATTCTAACTATGAGTACTTGCCAATTACGGAAGATATCATTCCATTATGTCGCGAAACAGCAGCGTCTTGGGTGGAAACTCACCACGAAGAAGGTATCGAAGACGAATTAGTAGCTATTAATTTATTGTTCGATAACTGGGAAGCACTAGGCCTTAAAGGCGGCGCCATTAAATTGTTTGGCCGTGTGGAAGCCTTCAGTATCGGTGAGATCTTAAATGATAGAATTGCTTTGATTCATATTGAAAAAGCAAATCCAGATATTCGTGGTTTGTACCAAGCGATTAACAATGAATTCATTCGTCATGAATTTAGCGAAGTTGAATTCATCAACCGTGAAGAAGACATGGGCTTGCCTGGTCTTCGCCAAGCAAAAGAATCTTACAATCCAGATCATTTTGCTGAAAAATATGACGCAGTATATGCTAACGAAGCAGATAATGCGACAGGCGGTAAATAAAAATCTGAGCTATGAAGCCGATGTGCTTCATAGCTCATTTTGTTATAATAGAAGTGTTAGCCTATCTATTTGTATTTAAATTGCGTATCATCATGGAGATGCGATGCGATGCGATGCGATGCGACAGATAGAGGCCTGTATGATATAACGAGGACATAATTATGGAATTTAGAATTGCGACGGCTCAAGATACGCCACATGTGGAAAATCTTTGGGCGTACTGCTTTGAACCTAAGGAAGACCCATTCTTCCAATATTATTTTACAAATTGTTATGAACCAGAAAATACAATGGTTGGTCTTGAACAAGATCAATTGTTGAGCACCGTTCATTTGCGTCAATATAATCTTAATGTACGCGGTGCTGTGCTGCCTACAAGTTATATGGTAGGCGTTGCCACACATCCAGCAGCTCGCCGTGGCGGTGTAGGTGGTGCGCTATTGACCGCTGCCTTAGAGGAACTTCGTAAGCGCGGTCAAGCTATGACGATTTTGATGCCTTCTAAAGCGGCATTCTACCAACAATATGGTTGGGAATTATATGCTCATCAATGGGTGAACACCATGTCTCTTGAAGACTTGCGCCCTATGACGGACAAATCCTTGAGCTTTGGCTTGCTTAACAGTGTAGACCAATGGACCTTGTTGGATCCAGTATATAAAGCGTATACCGCGCGTCTTTCTGGTTATGCAGAGCGCGGTGAAAAGGAATGGAAACGGTTGCTTGGTAGCTTCTTTGCTGAGGGCGTGAATATCGCGGTAGTGCGCAATGATGAAGGTGTTATCGAAGGCTATGCAGTGTATCGCTTAGGTCAACCTGAAATTCCTGTTTCTGAATTAGTTTACACTACACGCCGTGCCCAACGAGCATTGCTTAATTATTTTTACAATCATCGCTCCCAAGGCACTTCTATTCGTTGGAATGAAGGCCTTCACGATACATACTATCGTTACTACCCAGATGGCAGAAGCGGCCATGCAACTATGCCGTATATGATGAGTCGTATCGTTGATGTGAAAGCGGCTCTCGAAGCGATTCCTGTAAATCCTGAGGCTTTGATGATGCCAATTACATTGACCTTTGGTGTTAAAGATAGCCTTTGCGCCTGGAACGAAGGTCGCTACGAAGTACAATACGGTGGTGCTTTAACGCCAACTGTTAAGAAAGTATCTGATACGCTTGAAGGTGAAGTAGATCTTACGGTTGAAGTAGGCGCTTTGAGCCAACTTTTGATGGGCACCCTCACAGCACGTGACCTTGCCTTTGAAGGGAAACTTTCAGTCGGGGAAGAATGGTTAGATTATTTTGACATCCTCTATCCTGAACAAAAAACATATATTAACGAATGGTGGTAATATGAGCTGGAAAACGTATACGGTAAAAGAGCCGACAGAATTAACAGTCTCTAAATATGTAAAGGAACGATTTTCTCTATCCTCTCGGGATATTCAAATGATGTTTCGCAAGAAACGGGTGAAAGTAAATAGCCGTGTAGCCCATTCTCAACGAGCACTTAAAAAAGGTGATGTGCTCACGTTGGAATTGCCACAAGATAAGGATTATGGAGTAGATGTAGAAAAGGGGCCTATTACCGTTCTCTACGAAGATGCACATACCTTGGTGGTCAATAAGGATCCCTTTATGCTCGTTCATCCGGCAGGACAAACAAAGTCTTGTACATTGAGCAACTATGTAGCTGGTTATTATGCGAAAAAGGGCGTAGTTCATAAGGTTCGCCCTGTACATCGCCTCGACCGGGACACATCGGGTTGTATTCTCTTTGGTAAAACCAAGGAAGCGCAGCAGTACTACACAGATGAGCTACAAGCTGGTCGTATCGACCGCATCTATACAGGACTTGTAGAAGGTCGCATTGATAAGGATGGTGTTGTAGATGCGCCTATCGGTGTAGATCCCGTATTTGATAACCGCCGCGTTGTCGATGAATTTGGTCAACCGGCACAAACAGAATATACCGTTCTTGGCCATGATGGGGATCATACTTTATTACGATTTAAACTGCTCACAGGTCGAACTCATCAAATCCGTGTACATATGGAGCACATAGGACATCCTATCGTGGGCGATGCTATGTATGGTACCCGCAATAAACCTTATACACGTCAATGCTTACATGCATCGGAACTAACCTTTGTTCCTTATGGTAAGGACGAGCCTATGACGGTAATCTGTGAAGTAGGGGACGAATTTGGTCGTGAAAAATAGTAATTGCTTTTATAAGTATCATCAACTATAATCTACATGATGATGTGGTCATAGAGCGTGCCACGTAAAATAAAGAAAGCTCAATTGCTAGATGTGGACATAGAGCGTGCCACGTAAAACAAAAAAAGCTCAATCGATGATAAACAAATATAGCTATTGATGATTGTGTATTCTTGTATACAAAAAACAATAGTGATAAAAATGCATAGTCTATGACTTAAAGTTATAGACTATGTTTTTTTTATATTTTCAATTCCCAGTGGACAGGAGTATACTGTGTATAGACATAAAATTCTATAGACTATAAAGTTTATGATTTTATCATGAAATAGTTTGTTAGTTATACTTTCACCAAGCCCGAACGGAACGATGCCGCAGCGCTTGGGACGATCAAGTGATATGAAGGAGTGCACGTTATGGATATGAATCAGAGCACAATCGAGCAACAACGTCTAGATCAAGCTAGACTCGAAGCCAATGGTATGTACAGCAGCCAATTTGAAAAGGATGCGTGCGGCATGGGCTTTGTCGTTAATATTAAGGGTAAAAAATCCCATGATATTATCGATGATGGTTTGCGTATTTTAGAGCGTCTTGAGCACCGCGGTGGTGCAGGTGCCGATAAGGACACAGGGGATGGTGCCGGTATTTTGGTACAAATTCCACATGAGTTCTTTAAACGCGAATGCGAAGTGCTTGGCATTAACTTGCCTTCCGCTGGTGATTACGGCGTAGGTATGGTCTTTGCCCATAAATATGAAAGTCTCCGTAACGAGCAAAAACGTATTTTTGAAGAGGTTGTTCGCGAAGAAGGCCAAGTTGTTCTCGGCTGGCGTGAAGTACCAGTTGATGGTACAAAGGTTGGTCAAGAGGCGGCTGCTATTCGCCCTTGGATGATTCAAATCCTCATCGGTAAAGGTCCAGATGTAACGAATAATAAAGAATTCGAACGTAAATTGTACATCATCCGTAAATTGGCTGAAAAACGCATCATTCCGTTGAGTAAGGAATTATCTAGCGACTTTTATATCGCATCTTTGTCTTCTAAGACAATCGTATATAAAGGTATGTTAACACCTGGTCAATTGCGTGACTTCTACCTTGATTTGAGCGACCTTGACTTTACATCTGCATTGGCTATGGTTCACTCTCGTTTCAGTACGAATACATTCCCAAGCTGGGCTCGGGCGCATCCTAACCGTTTCTTAGTGCACAATGGTGAAATCAACACAATCCGTGGTAACGTAAACTGGATCAATGCTCGTGAAGGTAAAGCAGAATCTCCATTATTCCCAGATATTAAAAAGGTATTCCCTGTAGTAGATGACAGCGGTTCTGACTCTGCTATGTTCGACAACACTTTGGAATTCTTGCACATGACAGGTCGTTCCTTGCCTCATGCAATCATGATGATGATTCCTGAACCTTGGGAACGCAACAATCTCATGAGCCAAGAAAAACATGACTTCTACGAGTTCAATAGCTTCATGATGGAACCATGGGATGGTCCTGCGGCTATGGGCTTCACTGATGGTACTGTTATCGGTGGCGTACTTGACCGTAATGGTTTGCGTCCTGCTCGTTACTATGTAACAACTGATGATCGCGTTATTATGGCGTCCGAAGTGGGTGTAGTAAACGAAAACGCTGAAAATATTCGCGCTAAAGGTCGTTTGGAACCAGGCAAAATGCTTCTCATCGATACAGAGGAACAACGCATTATTTCTGACGAAGAAATCAAACAACGCGTTGCTACTGATTTGCCATATAATGAATGGGTAAAAGAACATGTTATCCATTTGTCTGAAATTACGCAAGCTGATGAAAGTGATATTCCAAAAGTAGAAGATTTGTTCAAAAAACAACAAGCCTTTGGTTATACTCAAGAAGATCTTGTGCGTATGATCGTACCTATGGCAAAGGATGGTAAAGATCCTGTAGGCGCTATGGGTGCTGATGCTCCACTTGCTATCTTGTCCGATAAACCACAATTGTTATACAGCTACTTCAAGCAAATGTTCGCGCAAGTAACAAATCCTCCAATCGATTCCATTCGTGAGGAAATGGTTACATCTACGCGCGTTATGCTTGGTAACTCTGGTAACTTAACCGATCCAAACAAAGCTGGTACTTATGCGTTATCTATGCGTACACCAATTCTTACAAACCAAGAGTTGGCATCTATCAAGGCTCTTGACTGCCGTCGCATGAAATCCGTTACATTGCCAATTCTCTTCGATCCAAGTAAGGGCGCTGAAGGCTTGCGTGATGCATTAAATGAATTATGTGAAAAAGCAGAAGAGGCAGCACGTACAGAACAAAATGTATTGATTTTATCCGACCGTGGCGTCGATGAAAATCATGCACCAATTCCAGCATTGTTGGCTGTAGCGGCTGTTCATAATCACTTGATCAATAAAGTGTTGCGCACAGAAATCGGTCTTATTCTCGAATCTGGTGAGCCACGCGAAGTTCATCACTTCTGTACATTAATTGGTTATGGTGTAACAGCTATCAACCCATACTTAGCACTTGAAACAGTACGCGACTTACAAGCTCGTAAACGCCTTGGCGATATTACGGTGGAAGAAGCAGAAAAGAACTATATCAAAGCAGCTGTAGGCGGCATCATGAAGGTTATGTCCAAAATGGGGATTTCCACAGTTCGCTCCTATCATGGCGCACAAATCTTTGAAGCTTTGGGCTTGAATACTAACTTCATCAACAAGTTCTTCGTAAATACGCCAACACGTATCGGTGGTATCGGTCTTGGTGGTGTAGCACACGAAGCATTAGCTCGTTATGAACGTGCTTTCAAATCCGACGAAACTGTACTTGAACCGGGCGGTTGGTATGGTCCTGTAAAAGATGGGGAAGAGCATTTGTTTAACCCTAAGACGATTGATTTGTTACAAGAATCCCTTATCAATGGCGACTATGCTAAATATAAAGAGTATTCTAAAGCCATTCGCAATGATTACCATGTTACATTGCGTTCCTTGATGGAATTGAACTACCCAGTAGGCGGCGGCATTCCTATTGAAGAGGTTGAAGCTGAAGAATCTATCGTAAAACGCTTTAAAGCAGGCGCTATGAGTTATGGTGCCATCAGTAAAGAGGCGCATGAAGCGATTGCTATCGCTATGAACCGCCTTGGCTCTACATCTAACTCTGGTGAAGGTGGCGAAGATGTAGCTCGCTTCAAACCATTGCCAAACGGCGATAGCCTAAACTCGGAAGTAAAACAGATCGCCTCTGGTCGTTTTGGTGTAACTGCGAACTACCTCATCCACGCAAAAGAATTACAAATTAAATGTGCTCAAGGTGCTAAACCAGGTGAAGGTGGTCAATTGCCAGGTAAAAAGGTGTACCCTGAAATCGCCAAAGCTCGTCACTCCACTCCAGGGGTTGAGCTCGTATCTCCACCACCTCATCACGATATTTACTCCATCGAAGATTTGGCTGAGTTGATTTACGATTTGAAATGCATCAATAAAGATGCACGTATTTCCGTTAAATTAACATCTGAAGCTGGCGTTGGTACTATCGCTGCTGGCGTTGCGAAAGCAAAAGCAGACAATATCTTGATCTCTGGTTACGACGGTGGTACAGGTGCGGCAGGCCGTACGTCTGTAAAACACGCTGGGGTACCTTGGGAATTAGGTTTGTCCGAAACGCATCAAACATTGATGCTTAACAGATTGCGTGACCGCGTTCAATTAGAAGTAGACTCCAAGTTGATGACCGGTTTCGACGTAGCAGTAGCAGCTATGCTAGGTGCTGAGTTGTTCGGTTTTGGTACATTGCCACTCGTTGCAGTAGGCTGTAAAATGGCTCGTGTATGTAACCTTAACACATGTCCTTATGGCGTAGCTACACAAGATGAAAAATTGCGTGCGCGCTTTACAGGTAAACCTGAGTATGTAGAAAACTTGATGATCTTCATCGCTCGTGAGTTACGCGAAATCATGGCTCGCTTAGGTATTCGCTCTGTAGCTGAACTCGTTGGCCGTATCGACCTTGTTCGTCAAAAATCTCAAGACGATAATTTCAAATTGTCTCGCGTTGACCTTAAACGCGTTTTGTTCCGTCCATACATCGATTCCTCTGTAGGTCACATGCACACTGTTGACCAAGATCACGAATTGGAACGCACATTGGATATGTCCAAGCTCTTGCGTATGTGTCGTCCTGCTATTGAGGATCAAAAACCTATTCGCGCTAAATTGGCTATTACAAACATTAACCGTGTTGTAGGTACTTTGGTTGGCTCTGAGGTGACTCGTCGTTACGGTGAAAGCGGCTTGCCAGATAACACAATCAAGTTGAACTTTGAAGGCTCTGCAGGCCAATCCTTCGGTGCTTTCATTCCTAAAGGCATGACTTTAGAACTCGAAGGCGATGCGAACGATTATCTCGGTAAAGGCTTGTCCGGTGGTACTATCACTGTATATCCTCCTAAAGATTCTATCTTTGAAGCTGACGAAAATATCCTTATCGGTAACGTTGCCTTCTATGGCGCTACTTCTGGTACATCCTACATCAACGGTGTAGCTGGTGAACGTTTCGCCGTTCGTAATAGTGGTATTACTGCTGTTGTTGAAGGTGTAGGCGATCATGGTTGTGAATACATGACAGGTGGCGAAGTTCTTGTACTCGGTAAAATCGGCCGTAACTTCGCGGCAGGTATGTCCGGTGGCTATGCGTATATCCTCGATTGTGATGAACGCTATGTCAATACAGGTCTTGTAGAATTACGTCTTGCTAACACTGAAGATGATCTTAAACGCATTAAAGAATTAGTAGAACAACACGTATTGCATACGAACTCCGCTAAAGGCCGTCACATTCTAGAAAACTGGAATAACTTTGTAAATAGATTCACAAAAGTTGTACCAGTAGCATATGAAGAAATGCACAATGCTATTGAACGCTTCAAAGCACAAGGATTATCCTTAGAAGAAGCACAATTAGCTGCATTCAAAGAAAAATATGCATAATCTATTTATTTCCTAGTTAACTTCCGTTATATAAGAATAATACTGTAAAATGCCTCTATAGCTTTGACTATAGAGGTATTTTCATGTATAATATTTGTATTGCAATATTGGATCATGGCAGTTCTCGGGCCTGTGCAATGGGGGCCTGTGAATCGTGTCAGGACTGAGAGGTAGCAGCACTAAGCGGTAACCTTCATGTGCCACGGGGAACCCGGGGGCTGTCGTGATCGAATATTGCAAGGCGGCCTGAGGGGCCGCTTTTTTTATGTCTAATTTAGAATGCATGGCACTTTATTAAGGAAGTCAGAATTTCCTTAATATGGTATAATAAAGTATTGTAATTTTCGGAAAAAGGGGGTGTTCCAATGGCATATATTGCGTTATATCGTAAGTACCGTCCGCAGACGTTTACCGATGTGGTTGGTCAGCATCAAGTATCGGATACGTTGATGCGTGCTATCCGCGAGGATAAGGTGGCGCATGCGTATTTATTTGCTGGTCCGCGAGGGACTGGTAAAACGAGTATGGCCAAGATTTTTGCGCGCGCTATCAACTGTGAGCATGGGCCAACGGATCATCCTTGTAACGAGTGTAGTGCTTGTAAATCGATTTTGAGCGGACAATCTATGGACGTTCTTGAAATCGACGCCGCATCTAATCGTGGTATCGATGAGGTCCGTGCCCTTCGTGAAAGCGTTAAATTCATGCCTGTTGAAGGGCGTAAAAAGGTATTCATCATCGACGAAGCCCACATGCTTACGACCGAAGCGTGGAATGCGCTCTTAAAAACTATTGAAGAGCCACCGGCTCACGTTATGTTTATCTTCGCTACTACAGAGATTGAAAAGTTACCTGTTACCATCGTATCTCGCTGTCAGCGGTATACCTTTAGACGGATTACGTCTGACGATATCGCTCAGCGCTTATCCTATGTAGCGGAACAAGAAGGCTTTGGGTTAGATCCTGCAGCGGCACAGCTCATCGCCGTACATGCAGACGGTGGTTTGCGTGATGCGTTGAGTATTTTAGACCAATGTGCCGGTATGGCAACAGGTACTATTACACCTCAAGTGGTAGAGGAACTGATCGGCCTTGTTAGCAAGGAATGGATTATTCATTTCCTAGATGCGCTACGTAATGGGGATGGGCCAAAATTACTGTCCTATATTCACGATGCATTGGCAGAAGGTCGTGATGCAACGCAGATTATGGAAGCCCTCATTCAGCACGTGCGGGCTTTGCTCGTTGGTAAGGTAGCTCCTGATGCGGATGAGCTCAAGGTATATGATGCCTTTAAAGATGAGTTTTTAGCTCAAGCTGAAAGCATCGATTTTAATGAGCTTAATCAATACGTACGCAGTGCTCAATCTATTATGAATGATGCGAAACAGGTGGATAATCCACGAACCATCATTGAAATGGGCTTGCTCGTTTTGTGTGCTAAATTAGGCTCTGTTGATGAAAGCCTAGAAGACCGCGTATATGCATTAGAGTCTTCTGAGCGTTCTGAGCGTAACGATTTATTGAACCGCATGGCTCAATTAGAGCAACGAGGTCCAGCTGCAGCTCCAACGCCTGCTTACGGTGCCAATGCCTTTGGGCCACCTAGCGGCTATGCGAATAGCTTTGTTTCTGTAGATAATGCAGCTGTACAGAATGCTTCTATGAGTAGCGCTCAAACTAGTACCGTTGGTACGGTGCCTCCTCCAAGTGGCGTGGGGATTACACCGCCGCCTGTGAATGTAGGCATGACGCCTCCACCGATGGGAGCGCCAGGTAGCACACCTCCTCCTATGAATGGAGTGGGGATGGCTCCGCCTCCAATGGGCGGTGTTGGTATGGCGCCACCACCAAGTACTGGGAGCGAGCCACAACGACCTACGAGGAAACAAGCTACAGGACGTGGCAAAAAAGGTATTAGTACACAGGCTATCATTAGTGATCAAATCTTGTCGGCTCAAGAGTATCGCAATGTACAGTCCAATGTCATTAAATACTTGAAGGATAGCAATCGAAATATGACCTCTACTGTTATCGGCCAAGGTCAACTTGTATACGTAGATCAAAGCAAGGCGGTTATGGCCTTCAAAAATACATTGCACCTTAATGTAATGACCAACGAAGTAAACTTAGCAGAAGCAGCAGATGCTTTCACCTATACACTGGGTTATCCAGTGCATGTGGAAATTGTAGATGCCCTCACACAGGTCTATAAAGATTATAAAAAGGCCTCTGGCAGTACGACGCAGCGCCAAGTAAAAGCGCCACAACGACCGCAAGAGCCAATGGTGGATGTACATACAACATCTGGAGTACAGCCGACACAAATGGACTTAACTAATGATGAGCAACCAAGTAAGCCTGATTCCGCAGCAGTAGATGCAGCTAAGGCCGCAGCGTTAGCCTTCTTAGCAAAGAAGACGGGTGATGCTGCTGTAAGTGCCACAACTGGTGCTGATATTCCAGTTCATTCCTTTGATGATGTTCCTGTAGAGGATATGGAGGAATCTTACGTATCATCTTTAGATGATATACCACCACACCCATTAGATAGCGTCACTGTTATTAGCGATGATGGGGAGGTCTTAGAACGCCCTATGGATAGCGGTGCGCATATTGAGGTAGAATCTGTCCCAAAGTCTAATGGGGGCGAACAGCAACAGGGAACCCCGCAAAGTGATAGTAATACTATGCTTTCACAAGCACCTATTGAGGTCGCACCTATCGATAGTGTGACGGTGGCTCGTGAATATGCATGGGACCCAGCAAATATGACGGAAGAGGAGCGAAATAATCCTCTCTTGGCAGAAACATTAGAAAAACTATCTGAAGACCATGACATCATCGTTGAGGTCATCGAAGAATAAATCAATTAGAATATTAGTAAGGACGTAGATCCTAAAAGGAGGAATTATAATGTTTGGTAAAGGTATGGGCAATATGGCTGGCATGATGAAAAAAGTTCAAAAA
>OGKA01002269.1_pt1 | contig 12377 bp, 9 predicted proteins | sample 1572211 | NCBI WGS metagenome assembly OGKA01 (sample SAMEA2582125, study PRJEB24529) | metagenome | biome: Human gut stool | place: China | collected 2011
CACTTATGACACGTTTCATGGATAACTTACCACTAGAAAAACCAAATCCTAAAAACCTCGTACAAATCTTTGGTAACAAACACACTTGGGCTCTTACATTACTATATACTTGTTCCTTCGGTGCTTTCTCTGGTTACGCGGCAGCACTTAGTTTATTAGTAGGCAAAGAATTCCCTGAAGTGCCATTTGCTTCTATCGCCTTCGTAGGTCCCCTTGTAGCAGGTGCCCTTCGTCCTGTAGGCGGTTGGTTATCTGATAAGATCAATAGTGGTACAAAAGTTACTTTTGTAAGCCTTCTCGGCCTATGTGCTACAACAGCTCTAATTGCAGTTGGCGTAGATATGCACAACTTCCCATTCTTCTTTGCTATGTCCGTGTTGACATTCGTATGCTGTGGCTTCGCAACTGGTGCTACATTCCGTATGATTCCACACGTATTCGGCAATCCATTGCTATCCTCTTTGATCACAGGCTTCGTAGCTGCCGTAGCTGCATACGGTGCATTCATTACACCTAAAATTTTCGGCTTTGTATATTCCACATTCGGTAATATCCATCCAGCCTTTGCTGTACTGTTAGCCTTCAACATCGTAACTGTAGCAGTATGCTACTGGTTCTATGTGCGTAAAAGCGCAAATATGAACGTATAATTTTCTGGAAACAGAAAATTTACGTTCACTGGACGGTACAACAAAATATAATTCACTTTTCTTAACTAAGTGATAAAAGAAACCCCGCATCTCTCCTCCATACTTATCAGGTCTGCGGCCTAGGGCCTTGACCTCGTAAGTCGGATCGATGCGGGGTTTTCTTTTTATTATCCAAAGATTTCTTCTAATAGTGCATCGTCGATGATGGTACCAACGTAGAAGTCGCTGAAGATGCCGTATTTTGCACTGGCTACTTCAAAGCGCATATCGTATACGATTTTTTTGAATTGAATGTCGTCGTTACTGAAAATAGTAATGCCCCATTCCCAGTCGTCTAAGCCGCAGCCACCTGTAGTGAATTCAGATAAAACGTCTAAATAGGTTTTACCAAGTTCGCCATGAGATTTCATCAACGCACCGCGTTCTTGAGGTGGTAGCATGAACCAGTTATCATCGCCTTCACGTTTTTTGCTCATGTTATAGAAGCAAATATATTTATCGCGAGGTACATGAGGGTACAGTTTTTGGTTAACTTCTTCTGTATCGAGTTTAGCCTTAACATAAGCACTTACTTCTGTTACAGATGTATAGGAATATGTTTGAACTAATACGCTTGCAATAGCAAGGCGACGGAACTTGCGTTCTACTTGTGCCAAGTATTCAAGGGATGGACCAAGAATCCATAGGATTAAATCCCCTTTTGCACCATTACAATCATAGAATGCATAGCTACCTTCTTTAGCTTGATGTTTAGCTTCAAGATCCGCTAAAAATGCTTTTAATTCGTTGCGTGCTTCTGCTTTTTCTTCAGCTGTAAAGCAGTTCCATGCACTGAAATCCATGGCAAAGACCATGTGTTGGCTATGCCAACCTTCTACTGTAGGGATTGCTTTTCCCATTGTGATCACTCCTATCTATGGTGATTATATTTAAAGAATATCTTTCTATTACTCTAAGAATCGAAAAGACTCCATATACTATTATAGCATATGGAGTCTTTTCTTATAATTATTTAATAATATTAGTTCTCATTACTTAATATTAGTTTTCATTACTGCCTACAATAGACTGCACAAGTTCTTTCGCCTGTTTCACACCGTCAGGAATACCGATGCCATCAAATGGCGTACCAATAAGGTGTAAGTTTGGATAATTCTCAGCTACATGTTTACGTACGGCTGTAATACCTGCGCGATGGCCCACATTATATTGCGGCATACAGTGAATGAGACGGTTAATGCGAACCCATTCAGGTTGTGCGGAAAAATTCATAATGCGTTGTATTTCTTTTACCGCTAATTCTGAAAGTTCCTCATCATTGAGATGTTCTACTACATCATTGCCAGGTTTACCGATAAAGACGCGCAATACAATCTTATCGTCAGGCGTTGTTTGTGGCCACTTTTGATTAAGGATAGTACATGCCGTAAGAGGCGTATCTGTATTGCGTGTAATCAACAGACCAGAGCCTTTTAATTCACCATCAAAGGTACTTTTATCAAAGGCCATGATGGTAATAGCGCAACTAGATTGCTCCATGGAGCGCAAGAAGTCAAAGCCGGCGTCATCCTTAAACCATTGCGAATACGTCGCAGGTGGAGTAGAGATAATCACATGATCCGCTATAGCAGGAGCTTTATCGAGAAGAACCTCTGTAGCTGAATCTGTAGTAGATTGACAGCCACAAGCATTGTTTACAGAATTCACCATATCGATAGCATACATACCTTCAACATATCGAATATTAGATACTAGTGTCCCCGTATGTAACTGTACATTGCTAGGCATAGCCTCAACGATGGCTGTTATAACGCTTTCAAGGCCACCTGTCAATTGACGGAACATACCAGATTGAGCAGCAGTGCCCTTACGACTTGCCATATCCGCTTGTGCCTTAGCGGACTTCGCTTCATGACTTTCAAATTGACGGTCTGTCATAGTCCCTTTACCAGCACGCGGTACGTCACCTTCAGCAACAGCACCTTTAGCCGCTTTAGTAACCCCCGCTTTGGAGTGGCCCATCTTAGCAGCCATCATACCTTTTACCATATTCCCATATTTTTGTTCTACTTGAATAAAATGAGGGAACGTAGACAATAAGCTAATTTTATAGATATCGCCACCATAAATACCAGCTAGTAGTGGTTCGATGAGCTTATCCATCATTTCTTGTCCCAAATGATATTTAAAGAAATGACCAATGGATACGTCACCATTTTTATCGAGCTGATAGGGCTTTTTAAAGTAATCTAATCCGGCGCGCAATTTTCCAGGCCACGAAATGAGCGTCGCTTTCACAAAGGGCATCATTTCCGTTGGAATCCCCATGATAGAACCACCTGGAATAGGATGAATTGAACCCTTGTCATACACAAAGGCTTGCCCTGTTTCATTCGATACAAGGGTATCGCCTAAGCCGAGATCATAGATTAGGTCCGTCATTTCTGTTTTACGACCTAAATACGAGTCGGGCCCTAGTTCAACTACGAAATCATCAACCCGTTGTGTTTGTATTTTCCCACCAAATCGTGGTGCTTGTTCGTAAAGAGTGATATTCCAGTCCGGCTTTGCATGACCTAAATAATAAGCCGCTGTCAATCCTGTTAGGCCACCGCCCACAATTGTTACATTCACGAATGAATCCTTTCTAATATTGCACTCGCCATAGCTTGTAAGAATGTTTCATTACAATTCGGCATCTGTGCACGCATATATACAGCGCCGCCCGCATCAACGAGTTCTTTACACTCCACATCATTATCGTACAACACCTCTACATGATTGCTGACAAAGCCAAATGGTACAAAGGCGATATGTATCGCACCGTTACGTAGAGCTTGATCGATGGCCTCTTGTACGGTAGGACCTAACCATTGACCATGTGGGGCCGCACTCTGCCAAGCCACAGACCAATTAGATAAACCACAACGTTCTGCGATTTCTCGGGCACTTTCCTCTAAGGCTAACGCATAAGAATCTCCATTGTGGCTATTAATAAGCGGTATACTATGAGCACTAAAAATTACAAATACATCATTAGTAGCATCGATACAATCCGAAACGGCTTTTACCCAATATTCCATAAACGCTGGCTGATCCCACCAGGAGCGAATCACATCAAAGGTTACACCTTGATGGTTACCAATGGCAGCTTGTACTTGCTTCTCATAGGCACCTGTACCAAGAGATGTAAAGAATGGAGCCGTTACAATAGCAACAATGTGTTCTACACCTTGTTGGACTAAATCATCTACCGCATCAGCAATGGATGGTTTCATATGAAGATAACCAATAGCTGATGGCATTGATGGTAACAATGTAATCAATGTTTCATATTGACGCTCTGCCATTGTTTGTAATTCTATATTAGACCATTGTCCAATTGCATCATAGCGACGTGTAAGATTAACCACTTCCGCCTCTGTAGGCACACGACCATGACGAATGCTCGTCATATATGGCACTAAATCATCCTTACTTGAAGGGCTACCATAGGATAAAAATAATAATCCTTTTTTCTCAATGTTCACTAGATTACCCCTCTTGAGCCCATAGTTCACGACTACGTTCATGTACATAGTCTGTGAGCCAATGAAGCTTTTTAGGATCCGCTTCTGGGAATACGCCATGACCTAAGTTAAAGATATGGCGACCGTAACGAACACCGTCAAGTAAAATACGATCTACTTCATGAGCTAATGTTTTTTCATCGGCGAATAGATACGCTGGATCTAGATTACCTTGTACCGTTTGTGTTACACCTCGTTCATTAGCCATAACGATGGAGCTACGCCAATCAAGAGCGATTACATCCAATGGCAAATGAGACCAAATAGATACGAGATGATCCGTACCAACACCATTCATGGCCATAGGCATGTGAGGGTATCGTTCCTTTACAGTCTTAATAATGCGTTCCATATGAGGATAAATACCTTGTTTATATTGGTCCGCATTCACTGCACCTACCCAAGAGTCGAAGATTTGTAGTGCATTCGCACCCGCTTCAGCTTGCATAGACAAGTACTCAATAGACATATCCGCTAACTTTGTCATCAATGCATTCCACACATCAGGAGCACCGATGAGCATGCCACGAGTTTTATTGTAATTCTTTGTCGGGCCCCCTTCGATGAGGTATGACGCAATCGTAAATGGTGCGCCACAGAACCCGATGAGCGGAACGTCGAGCATACCAGATGTTAACAGTGTAATTGTTTTTCCAATATAGTCTACCTTTGTAGGATCAAAGGTATCTAATTTATCTACATCAGCCATGGAGCGAATCGGTGTATTAAACACAGGGCCTACACCAGCCTTGAGTTCTACCTTTACATTCATGCCGACCATAGGACTCATAATATCCTTGTAAAGAATTGCAGCATCCACGCCGTATTCTTTTACAGGCAATTCCGTAACGCGAGCGCATAACTCAGGCTCTTTTGTAATCTCAAAGAGCGTATATTTTTCCTTAATTTTGCGATATTCCGCTTGGCTACGACCAGCTTGGCGCATATACCATACAGGTGTTACACCAGGGTTCTTCCCTTGGATCATATCTAAATATGCTGTATTCAAGTACTCAACCCCTTTCTTTCTAATTTATACTAACACACTATGATAACTAAAACAGTTACTTTAGTTACATCACATATATCATCACTATGAATATTCCCTGTGAAAGCTAAACACCTTCACAGGGGTTCAATTTAGTTGCGACTTAATCTGTAGCAATCAATGTTTAATTGCGACTCAATCTGTGGCAATCAATGCCTGTAATAGATTGAGCCATATCAAATACAGAACGTTGACATGTAAATAACCAGATTTGTTGGTTCTTTCCGACTTCAGCTAATAATTCTAATGCACTGCGCTGACGGTTTTCATCAAAGCGTACGAGAATATCATCTAATATGATTGGCAAGGATTCGACTTGGTAAGAGAATACCTTAGCTAATGCTAGGCGCAATGCCAAGTATACTTGGTCAGCCAAGCCGCTAGACCAGTACTTCAGCTCTAATCGCTCTCCATTGCCATTAACCAAGGCTACCCCTTCATTGATACCAGGAACATCAAAGGTATACATACCACTAGTTAACCGTTCTATATAAGAAGATGCAAGTTCTAACATATGAGGCTGCTTTTCTTGCTCATATGATTGTTGAGCCTTATCCATGCAGTGGCTCATCAATACTTGTGTAGCCCAATCTTCGAGAGCAGATTCCAGTTCATTTTGTAATGCTTCACGTTCTTGAAGCATTTGGTGTTGCTCTTGGTCAGAACCTAGGGCACGCATAGACTCTACAATTTGACCACGGCGCTCATATAAGATTGCCAACTTGTCTTCAATGGATGCTATTTCTCGTTCAGAATGAGCTAATTCATCAAGCCAATTATCCTTATTGCCTTCACGCAAGCGGCGATAGAATAAATCTCTATTCTCCGCATCAGGCGCTAATAGATCTAATTGAACCTGACTTTGTTTGTAAATGGTTTGCCATTGCTTGTATTGATCTTCATCAATAAGATGTTGACGATACTCGTTGGAGCTTTCCATACCAGCCTTGTGCAAGAGCTCTTGTTGACGAAGTAGCAATTCTTTTTCTTTGCGGTGCCAATTATCGTACTCATTGCGGAAGCTTTTACGTTGTGCTTCCTTTTGCTCCCATACAATTTTATTTTGTTGGAAGTTTTTGTATTGGTTATAAATACGTTTTAACTCTGTTGGAGATACTGGTGCTTCAACACCAAGGTTATACCACAAGGTCATCGCTTGGTCTTCAATAACGCGCAACCCTTCTTTATGCTCAGCTAATCGCTTTTCATAGCCTTCAATAGTGCGTAATTGTTCATGGTATTGATCATACTCTTGTTTAAGACCAAAGAAATCATCTTCGTTAAGACTCTTCGCCGCACCTTGTGGCAACCAATTTTGCCAAGCTGCAAGAGCTTCATCATAAATAGCTTGTAATGTATGGCCTTCTTGAATCCAACGGTCAAGATGTGCCGCCCCTTCTATGGATGGAATTGGGCTCACCACAGGTGTTGCGGCTTTAACCAACGCCTCTAGCTGATGTTCTACATCAGATTTACGAGAGGACAAGATTTGTAACTCATAGTTCAGTTTAGATACATCAGAATTACCATTATGGCGTTTCCATGTTGCATACCAGAACAATGCCATCGATAGGATTAACAATATAAAGCCACCGATTGTATATAGGACGGACTCTAATACTAAGAGGCCCGCTAATACAAGTAGTACACCAATAACGGCTGCTACACCGCTAATGCGTTGTAACCATTTTGGCAAATGACTCGGTTGTGCATCTGGACCATAGCTATCTCGTTTTTCCGTAACTCGATCTATATCCATCAAGATAAGCTCTAGTTCACGTTCAAGATGTTCTTTTTTTGCCAAGTCTTCTTCACTGTAATTTGGCAAGGATGCCCCGTCAAGGTTAGCTGCTGGCAAATCATCAGATGCCTCAGCAGGTTTACGATCTTGCCAATGCAATAATTGGTCTTTAGCAGTACGCAAGCGACTTGCTAAGCGCTCACCTTCAAACCAATTCACATCATCGGCCATCGGTTCATCATCACGCCATGCTGAATGCATAGAACGAGAAAATTCTAATTGTTCCCGTACCTTAAAGATGTACGCATCCCCTTCTTCACATTCACGGCGCAATTGTTCCCATTTAGCACCTTGTTGGATGAGGTCTTCAATATCTTGACCATAGGTGCCAAACGGACTATCAGGACTAAAGTTAGCCGGCATTAGGGCCGCTTCCTTCTCCTGCCACAGCTGCATATTGTCTCTAGCGCGTTTGATTTCCTCGTCGATGCGAAGGAACTCATCACGGCTCAAAGCAAGCTCACTATTATACTGCTGCATGTGCATACGCGCTTCTTCACTACGGCGATACGTATCCCACGCGCGCAATACCACATCTATACCATCGCGGTATTCCTTCCACTCTTGCAACTGACCTTGCAATTCTGCTTCAGTCTGCTCCGTACTGTGAAAGGCTTTTTGCAGTTCTACATATTGCGCTTCATGCTCGGCTAAATGGCTTAACTTTTGGCGATTTTCCTTAAGCTCATCCATCAACACGTTGATGCGGCGTTTACCATTGGAGGATGCTACCAATAAATCAGTAGCTCCTTTTTCAACGTCTTTTACAACAGACCCTAAATGTTCCCCACCTTCAGCGCCGAAGAAGCGAGACCGAACCTCTACCTCTTGCAACACATCGAGGCCTTGTAAATCATCAAGGGTCAATGCAAAAATTCGATTATATGTTTTTTTATCAATACCATGCCACCAGTGTTGAGCTGGCTCCTCATGAATGGCTGGATTTCCAGGACTGTAAAAGTCTAGTTGTTTACCCTTACGACCGATGTAGTAGCTTTCACCATTACGATCCACATCGAGAGCACCGGTCATAGGACCATAAGCCTTATGCGTGCCGCCGAATAAGAGCGTGCGCATCCCTTCAAGAAGAGATGTTTTACCACTTTCATTAGGGCCATACATGAGCTGAACCCCATGATCACCGGTAGTGAAAGACCAGTCGCGATACGGGCCAAATTCATCAAATCGTATGCGTTTAATGTTCATCGTTAGCCCCCATCAATACAGTAACACCTTCAATTTCACAGCGCTTCAAGGCGCGCAACAATAACTCATCACTCAACAAATCGGCATATACACCTAAGCGTTTAAACTCAGGACGTTCTGCTAAAATTTGACGAGCCCTCTGTACCGCATTGCCATCAACCATATCATCATAGGCGCGCAAATAATCCCCCACCACATCGGATAACAATCTACGTTCAGCCAAATTAATGCTAGGTCGCGTATTGCACATCATGCGATACGGCATAACAAATATAGACTTACTTTTCTCTTCACTTTGGGACTCTTGCAACCATAATTTGCGCACACCTTCTTGTGTACATAAACGATGCAATGGACCTGTACCTACGAGAACAATGGAAAGCAAGATATTCTTCTTATGTTGTTTACGCAAATTCTCTTTTTTATGGCGTAAAATTTCTAAGAATTCTGCTTCAGTTTTCATACCTGCAATATCAATTTTGATTTCTTCAAAACGGATAGCACTGGTCTCAATAAATCGAGGTTCACAATGACCATTATGGGATACAGAAACAAGATAGCACCCCTTCGGGCCTAGTTCCTTGCGGTGTAAACCTTGCGGATTACCAGCATAAACAACGAGAGGTTCCTCGCTAAGAACTTGAGATTTATGAATATGTCCTAACGCCCAATAGTCCATGGCTGCTTCTGCTAGGTCTGTTAAACTACATGGACCAGTTACATTATGATTTTCAGAGCCCGCACTAGAGCCAACTGTACCATGCATAACAGCAAGAGAAAACTCATCACGTTCAAAGGCGCGATATTGACGCGCATAATTGTCGCTTTCATTACCATGGCCACAACTAATACCGTAAACGCCACCAATTTCAATATTGTTAACAATCAATGGAAAACGTTGTACTTGTTCACTAGAGAATACATGCACATTGTCAGGCATCTGTAATTGAGCCTTCCAGCTTTCAGCCGGGTCATGATTACCTTGCACCATATAAACTGCAATGCGATGCTCTGCCAAGCGATACATGGCACGTACAAAGCGTACTTGAGCCTCTAAATTGTGATCTTCGCTATTATAAATATCACCAGCTATGACAACAGCATGAACATGCTCATCAATAGCAGTGTCAATAATTGTATCAAAGGCTACATAGGTAGCTTCACTCACGGCGCGATCAACGGCGCGGCTAATACCTGTAGCATATTGGAAGGGTGCCCCTAAATGCAGGTCACCACAGTGTATAAATCGAAATGGCTGCATCTATATCCACTCCTTATATTAGTACTTTTATTATAGTTATATATAGTAATTACAATACTCTATTATACTACAAAACCCTAAAGATTACTTAAAAATAACTATCAATTAAAACCTTAACATAGATTTAACACCTTAATATAGATAGTAAAATATAGCCTCTAAAATTAGTTGTAAGTCATATAATTCCTCTGTATTAAAAGCGCTCTAAAAACTACATAAATATTTTTGTTAACTCAAAAATACATTAAGTTGACAATTTATGCACTAACGTTTACAATCAAATTGTCAATATTTTATATTTTTATTAAGTTAACAATTAGGAGGCTATTATGGCTTTGCCTACAGATCAACAACCATCCCAGGTGGGAACATACGAAAAAATCCTTACCATAGCAAATCGTATTATGCATGGTGGTGAAATTACAAAAGAAGAAGCAATTGAGTTAATTCATACATCTGATGATGATACGATGATTCTACTCGCTATGGCAGATAAAATTCGTCAGCATTTCAATGACAACTCCGTAGATGTATGCGCCATTGTAAATGCACGATCTGGCAAATGTCCTGAAAACTGTAAATTCTGTGCTCAATCTGCACATCACGAAACAGGCGTTCAAGTATATCCGTTCATGGATGATGAAAGCATCCTCGATGCGGCTCGCAAAGCTAAAGAGGCAGGCGCTATTCGCTTCTCCATCGTAACAAGTGGTCGTAATACTAATAACCCAAACGAATTCGATCAAATCATTCGCGTATTAGGCCGCATTAAAGATGAAGTAGGCCTCGAAATTTGCTGTTCTCTTGGTTTGTTAACTTATGAACAAGCTCTCAAATTGAAAGAAGTGGGTGTAACTCGATACCACTCCAATATCGAAACAGCACCTAGTCACTTCCCAGATATTTGTACAACCCATTCCTACGAAGATAAAATGTCTACCATCGACAATGCACAAAAAGCAGGCATTCGCGTTTGCTCCGGCGGCATCCTTGGTCTTAACGAAACATTAGAACAACGTGTAGAAATGGCATTCGAGCTTAAACGTTTGCATATTGACTCTGTACCACTTAACATTTTGAATCCTGTTAAAGGTACTCCATTTGAAAGCAATAAAGCATTACGTCCATTAGATATTTTACGTACCTTCGCTGTATTCCGTTTCATCTTGCCAAACGCATTGATTCGTACAGCTGGCGGTCGTGAAGTCAATCTTCGTGACTTGCAAGCTTATGCTTTAAAAGGTGGCCTTAACGGTATCATGGTTGGTGGCTACTTAACAACTGGCGGTCGTTCTCCACAAGACGATCTCCAAATGATTCAAGACTTGGAATTAAACCGCAACTCTGCCCAAGTTTAAATTTCTGTATATACCATTCTCCTTTGAGGATGTTGTATATAAAAAATATTCCTAAGATTTATAAATTTTTTACACATATAAAAAAGAACCATCTAGTTTGCTGTGCTAGATGGTTCTTTTATTGCCATAATAAATTATAAATGGCTTGACCATTTGTATTGCCTTCAATAGGTTCTGGGTTTTCATTATACTCTACATTTTCATAAGGTGTACCGTCTGCCATGTATGCATCTACCTTTAATGTTTCCATGGTACGGTTATATCTACTTATATACACTTTATATCGCAATTCGTCGCCACCCAGTTCATTGACCCGCAGCCACAAAAGCGCATCATAATCACTTTTTTGAACACTGTCGTTGTCAATAAATAATTGGTTTCCTGATGCATCTGGTCCAACATAGTACCAGTCCGTTGCGTTAGCAGTCCCCCCTATACTGAGTAGCCACAAAAGAGATAATATGGTTAATATTTTACTCATATGACTGCTCCTCTCATGCTATAGAGCTGTATACTTTATAAAACTCTAATAGCCATTAAACCTTTATAAAATATACAACTTCTCCTTTATATATAATACCAAAATTACCCCGTATTTATCAACAATAATTAAACTTAATTATTATCTTTTTTAGAATTTCAAGAAATTAAAAGAAATTTCTTAAAAAACTTCATTTTCGACTCATCTATTGTTCTTATAATGACAATGTCAAATGATAAATAGAGGTAACAATTCCCTGGTTACCATACGTGTATTTATCTCCCGACAAGTATTACTAACCCCAAACCTACTACTTGTTTAAATACATGGTTCATTTGATATTAATACTAACACTCCCCTTACATGAAAAAAGGACTCCAGTTGGAGTCCTTTTTTCGTTGTCAAAAATATTCCTATATTCAACACCTGCATATAGTTTCTAATTTTATTTACTATGTCCCATTTCATAATCCATAGAATATTAATATTACTAGTATAAATCAGCTTTCAAATACAATAGAAACCACCAGTTTTAAATCGACAAAAAGAAAACCCTCAAAGGCTTAACTACATGAGCAATTAAACCTTTGAGGGTATTATTATGTACAAAATGTACTATTTAATTCGACTGTAGTTTATTTTACTTCAGCCCAGCCTAAAGCAGCACGTTTAGCATCGATATCTGCTAAGATTTTTTCAGCTACTTTTGCAGGATCTGTATTTACATACATAACAGAGCCTAAGATGTCTTTAGTATCTTCTTTGAGCCATTTTGTAACAGCATCAGAGCCTTGTGTAGGTGGCTCAACACAGTGGTAAGAGTTAATACCCATCAAGCGGAAGCCAAGGGATGCATCAATACCTTTTTCGTTGGACCATTCAGGGCTAGACATTGCAAATGGCATTTGTGGCAAGTTAAGGCCTAATTCACCAGCAATACCAGCGAAGATACCGGAGGAACGTGCATTATCTACACATTCGCCAACATGCCATACTGGTGGTT
>OGKA01002270.1_pt1 | contig 12376 bp, 6 predicted proteins | sample 1572211 | NCBI WGS metagenome assembly OGKA01 (sample SAMEA2582125, study PRJEB24529) | metagenome | biome: Human gut stool | place: China | collected 2011
AGCCAAAGTCCGCGCTTGCGCGAGACCTTGGCGACTGTCGCGATAACAAGGGGAAGATATGTGGGAGTTTGTTGTTTGCAATGTGTTTTTTCTGGGGGAAATAACCATTAGCTTGAAGACGAATAACAAAACAGTGGAAAACTATAGCAAAAAATGATAGATTATATACAAGAAAACGATGAACTGAGAGAGAAGATTTGTGGAAAGTTTCTGACATGGTCGATAGAACGAAGGTAGGGGAAATGCTGTGAGTTATGATATCAATCTGAAACATCTGGAATATTTTATCAAGGTGGCGAAACTCGGATCGATCAATAAGGCGGCCCAGATGCTTTATATTTCCCAGTCGCATCTTGGAAAGATCCTCCATGATCTGGAGGAGACGGTTGGGGCACCGCTTTTGAACAGGAGCCGTCAGGGTGTGACTTTAACGCCGGAAGGAAATGAGTTTCTGGAGCGGGCGGTCAGGATCCTGAAGGAAATGGAAGAGATGCATCTGAGACCGTTAAAAGTGGCGGAAAAGGCGGAGCCGCTGAATGTTTCCATGACAAAGTTTTCGCATGTGATGGAGAGTTTCATCACGATCGTCAGGAGATATCAGGATCAGCCGGAGTTTACGCACCGGCTGTATGAGGGGCAGATGGAGGAGGTCATCGAGGACGTGATCTCGGGTCGTGTGGATATCGGGATTTTTCATTTTGACAGCCAGAGGCATGATGAGGTCCGGGCGATGGTCGAGGCGAAAGGGCTGACATATCATTATCTTTCTTATGTGGAACCGCAGATCGTCATTTCGAAGGATCATCCGCTCGTGCGGGAGAAAAAGCCTATGACGCGGGAAAATCTGGCGGATTATGGTTTTATCCGGTATCTTGGTCTGTACGATGATATCCTGTCAGGGATCCTCGGAAAGGGCGAGGACGGGGGAATGACGGGAAAGAAAAAGGAGATCTATGTGACGGGGCGTGCGACGCTCATGAATCTGATCTCGCAGACGGATTTTTACAGTATCGGAATCCATGATTTTGATAAGCAGCTTTCTGATTTCCGGGCAGTCTCGGTGCCGATCCCGGGCTGTGAGGTAAAGCTGGAATTCGGGTATGTGACGCTCGCGGATGTGCCGATCTCCGGGATCGGGGAGGAATTCCTGAAGGAAGTGAGAGAGCGGCTTGAGAGAGGTCAGGACGCTTAAAATAAGGGAAAGTTAAATGTGCCGGTGGCCTGGGCGCGGAGGAGCGTGAAACGCGACAGCAGGGGCATATGATGGAAAAGAAAGGGGTAAACAAAAGTGATGTTTGAGGATCTGATCAACGAGGCGCTGGAGGCAGGGCGCCCATATATCGAGAAGGGGGAGGTTGCAACCTACATCCCGGAGCTTGGAAGAGCGGACAAGAATAAGCTTGGAATCAGCATTTTCTGCCGGGATGGAAGCCGGTTCTCTTGCGGGGATACGAAGGACCGGTTCAGCATCCAGAGTATCTCGAAGGTTATCAGCCTTGCAGTAGCACTTGAGGTATGCGGATTTGACATGGTGTTTGAGAATGTGGGGATGGAGCCGTCGGGGGACGCGTTCAACTCTCTGATCAAGCTGGAGGGATCCAACAGTCATCCGTACAATCCGATGATCAATTCCGGTGCGATCGCTGTTGCAAGTTATATCGAGCCGAAGATTTCGTTTGAGGAGATGCTAAAGCTCGCGAGATGTTTCTGCCAGGATGAGGGGATCGTTCTGGATGAGAAAGTTTATCATTCGGAGATGTCGAATGTCGCGAGAAACCGCGCGATCGCTTATCTTCTCGAGAGCAAGGGAGTGATCAGGGGAAATGTGGAGGAAGCGCTGGATTTCTACGTAAAAATGTGCTCCTTAAGCGTCACAGCAGAGAGTCTTGCGAGTCTTGGACTTCTGTTAGCCAATGACGGTGTAGATCCGTCCGGAAAGCGGCTTTTGGATTCTGACACCGTGCGAGTCGTGAAGACGATCATGATGACCTGCGGTATGTACGACGGTTCCGGTGAATTTGCGGTCCGCGTGGGGATCCCGTCAAAGAGCGGCGTCGGCGGCGGTCTGCTCTCGGTTGTCGACGGGAAGATGGGGATCGGGATCTATGGACCGGCTCTGGATGAGAAGGGAAACAGCATTGCGGGGAGAAAGATCCTGCAGTTCCTTTCTTCGAAGATGGGACTTCATATTTTTGCAAAGAAGTAAATTGGGACAGGTACATTCTGCCTGAATGACAAGAAAAGGCTGGAAGCAGCGAAAGCTCTGATAGGGGAAAACGGGGCAGGCAAAAGCTTCCTTCTTTATAAAAAAGAAAGGTGAAGGAAGGGGGAGAAAGAATCCGGATGAGAAAATAAGACGTTACTTTTTATGGGGTAGGAATTTTCTGAACTGAAAATTCCGTACAATACAGTGGTGGAAGTTTCTGAAAGAAAACATTGTCAATATAAGAAACTTACAGTAAAATATCTGAGGTAAACAAAATGATGACGATTCATGCATCCGAAGGGAAGCTCTGGGGGAGGTTCCTGTAGATATGATGGCATTGAACCGTTACACAAAAAGAAAAAAGAGGGGTAACAACACATGTACGATTTGTATGGAAAACTGATCGGGAATCTCAGTAACTATCTTTACACATACATCCTGATCATTCTGCTCGTAGCAGGCGGAATCTACTTTACCGTCCGCACAAAATTTGTCCAGTTCCGTTATTTAAAGGAGTCTCTCAAGGTTGTTCTCGCACCGAGCGAGGACGACAAGGCGATCTCATCGTTCCAGGCACTTATGGTTTCGACGGCATCCCGTGTGGGAACCGGAAATATCGCAGGCGTATCCACAGCGATCTGTCTCGGAGGTGTCGGATCTTTATTCTGGATGTGGCTCACAGCGCTTCTGGGTATGTCCACCGCTTTCGTGGAGGGAACTTTGGCTCAGATCTACAAGCGCCGTTCTGATGACGGCGGCTGCTACGGCGGACCGTCCTACTACATCGATCAGGCAATCGGAAAACACTGGCTCGGAATCCTGTTTGCAGTGTTCATGATCCTGACCTACATGGTCGGATTTAACCTGGTTGCATCGTTTAATATCGCGGATGCGTTCCGTGTTATTCCTGGATATGTGGAGCATGAAAATCTTGCAAAGTGGATCATTGGCGGTGTGCTTGCAGTGTTATTCTTCGTCTGCATCAGCGGCGGTGGAAAACAGATCGCAGGAATCACGGAAAAGATTGTTCCGTTCATGGGATTCTTCTATATTGCTGTTGCACTGTTTGTGATCGTGACACATATCAACCTTCTTCCGGGTGTGTTTGCAGAGATCTTCCGCGGCGCTTTTGATGTGAAGGCGATTTTCGGAGGATTCACAGGATCTGCGGTTATGCTTGGAATCAAGAGAGGTCTCTTCTCCAATGAGGCCGGTGTCGGTGCTGCCGCATGTGCAGCAGGTTCCGCGGGCGTTTCCCATCCGGTAAAGCAGGGTCTCGTTCAGGTTCTTTCCGTATTCCTTGATACCTGCATGATCTGTACCGCAACTGCAATGCTGCTTCTCTGCTCCGGCGTTGAGCCACAGGCAGACATGGCCGGAATGGCTTATGTGCAGGCAGCCATGAACAGCACACTCGGTAAATTCGGTGTAATCTTTATCACCGTCTCCCTGTTCCTGTTCGCATTTACGACTTTACTCGGAAACTTCTACTATGCAGAGACAGGCCTTGCATATCTTTGCGGTATGACTCCGTCGAACGGAGCGAAGTGGGGAATGCGGATCATCGCAGCGATCGTTGTCTGCGTCGGTGCTACGATGAAGCTCGGCATCGTGTGGGATACCGCAGATGTCCTGATGGGCTTTATGGCACTCATCAACGTGCCGGTGATCTTCATCCTGTTAAAACCGGTTCTCCGCTGTCTGGATGATTACGGAAAACAGAAAAAGGCCGGAAAAGATCCGGTGTTTAAGGCAGAGCATATTGGACTCACAGAGAAGGTAGATTTCTGGAATTAGGTGATCGGGGCTGTCGCATCAGCAAATATTTTTGCTGGGCGGCAGCCCTTTTTTTTATTGTGCCTTTTCGGAAAAATGAGAAATTTACATCTTGTGTAGGAAAGCTTGAAAGGAGAAAAATTGCTATAAAGGGAGTATACGGAGAAATTGCTGATGTCAAAACAAATATCAGATGATATAAAGCAGTTTTCTTACTATTCTTGCAAGCTATCTCAACGATATGAGCAAGTATAATAACTTGAACGAAATCAAGAAAACCAGACTTGCCTATGACAACATTACCGTTCAGCTCTCAAAGAAGAATACGCGTTTTCAATATAAGCTGATTAAAAAAGGCGGGCGGGCTTCTGAATTTAAAAATGCGATTGAATGGCTCTGTCTGTCTGGTATCGTGTCACAGGTTTATAAGGTAGCGCAAATCAAAAAACCTTTGGAAAACTATCGTGATATTGATGCTTTCAAGATTTATGTATCGGATTTGGGATTGCTTTGTGCCAAGAAAGACTTAGTGGCAAACGATATTCTCTATATGGTTGAGGAGCTAAATGACTTCAAGGGCGGTATGACTGAAAACTATGTTAATGTACAGCTTTCCATAAACGGCTATAACACCTACTATTGGGAGTCTGAGCGTGGAGCTGAGATAGACTTTATTATTCAGCGTGACGGTCAGCTCATTCCGATTGAAGTCAAGTCAGCAGACAATACCAGAGCAAAGAGCTTAAAGGTTTATATGGACACCTACAAGCCTGCCTATGCTATCAAGCTCTCTGCGAAAAACTTTGCATTTGAGGACAATAAAAAGACGGTTCCTCTCTATGCAGCATTTTGTATTTAAGATACGCAATGCTAACTAAACAGCAACGGATTTTGCCGATGCTTCGCATTCGAAATCGGCAAAATCTGTTACTACCACTGTATCATACGGCATTTTCAGTTCAGAAAATTCCTACCCGCGAAAAGTAACATCGGCGCAGCCAATCAGGAAAAGAATAGCTGCAAAATTCATTAAAAAGAAGTTCTGTCATAGTGACCTCCCCCGGACTATGGAATAGGAATATTCGAGAAACTGTTCCCGGACTTCCTTATATTTTAAACGGCTGATCGGAATCTGGACTCCGCTCTTTAAAAGAAAACGGTCTTCCAGGAGCTTTTCCACGTCTTCAAAGTTTACGAGGATCCCCTTGATGCAGTCAGAAAACCATGGGTACTGGAGCAGGAGTGCGGAGAAGTCCTTCTGACTCATGGAGACTGCCAGTTCCTGCCCATCTTTAAAATGCACAAGGACCTGCCGCCTTACATATTCGGTGTAGGAGATCTCATGGACCAGAAGCTGTGTCCTTCCGCAGGCAGTTGCAACCTCCACGGATCTGGACTGTTCCGCAGCCTGAAGTCCGCACCGGTCGAGGGCAGAAAAAACACCGTCCTTCCCGATCGGCTTCAGGAGATAAAAGGACGCGTTCACATTGTAGCTCTCCACGGCAAACTCCGGAGAGGTGGTGATAAAGATGATCCTGCAGTCATGGTCCGTCTGCCGGATCCGTTTTGCAGTCTCCATTCCGGTGATCCCGTCCATGTAGATGTCGAGAAAAATAAGGTGATATTTCCCGGCTGTAAAGGTGTCTAAGAAGGCCTCCCCACTGGAAAAAAGATCCATGGTCCGGCACTGGAGCCGATGCTGTTCCATATATGTATTGATCAATTCGACAAGCCGATCGGAATCTGTTTTTAAATCATCAATGATCGCAATGTTCATATTCTGCCGCACCTCCGATGCAATAAGCTAAAGTTATTTTACCATGTTTTTAGGGAAAAGTGTGGAAGAATGTAAAAAATCATGGTAAGCCTTTTGCGGTTAAAAAAATATCAATCTTTTACATCTTGTGTCGAAAAATGACATCTTGTGCAGGAAATCTTGACGATAAAACGAGAAGGGGAGAAAATTTAAGAAAAGCCGGATCAATTTGTGCAATGGTAAGAAAATATCGATAAAGGGAGGACAGGCATATGAGAAAACGTCAGGAGATAAGGCGGATCGCAGCGTCGATTATGGCAGCGGTAATGATGGTGACCGCAATTCCATTTGGCGGAACAGCATATGGAAATGAAGTACCCAAGGGGGGTATAGTAAACACTGAAGATACAGATACGCTTACGGCATCGGATTCGAATGGTGAATATAAGAAGAATTCTGATTCCAATGCGGATGCGAAGATAGAGATGGAATCAGCAAAAAAGAGGAGCAGATTGCGCTCTTTTGATGCGGAAACTACTATTACGGGATCTGGAGAAGAAAATGATCCCTATGTAATTTATAGTTCTGGGGACTGGGTCAAGGTGATGACACAGGGAACGAAATATAATAAATACGGTAATCTACAGGGATATTTTGCATTAGGAGAAAATATTGATTTAAGTGAAGCTGGTGAGTGGAGTGCATCAAACTTAAGCAAAACGTTTGATGGACGTGGATATGAAATCAGTGGACTAAAACAGCCGTTATTCTATGTTGTGACCGGAACGGTAAAAAATCTTAAAGTGCAGGTCGAAATAGACAATGGGGCAAAAGAGACCGGTGCAATTGCAAGATATACGCAGGCTACTGCAAGGATAACGAATTGCGCAGTAAGTGGAAATATTGAAATAAGTGCCTGCAAACCAGTGGGAGGTATTGTTGGACAGTGCCAGGGAATAACATGTATAGAGAATTGTTTTGTTGATTTAAATGTAGCGAATACATATGAAGATGCAAAGAAGAATAATGTCCCCTTAGCGGGCGGACTAGTTGGAAGTGTCAGCGCTTTCAACCAGTTGAATATTAAGAACTGCATAGCACTCGGAACAGTAAGTACGATCTGTGGGGAAGGCTGCGGAGGCCTGGTAGGAGGACATAGTAAAACCGTTAACATTTCTCAATGCGTTGCATTGCAGGAAAAAGTTGTAACAAATTTAGAATATAGTCACTATGTAGGAAAGATATTTGGTAATTCAGATGGCAATGTTAATGGGACAGGCAATTATGCATATGATAATATGTCAGGAGGAGCAAAAGGGACTGGTAAATTCAACACAGTAGGACTTACAGGAGTTGTTTCGAAGGACACCTGTCTGACAAAGGAATTCTGGAAAGATACGATTGGCTTGAGTGCTGAAAGCTGGACAGTTGAGGATGGATCTCTTCCGGTGTTAAAGACATCTGGGATCGACCCGGCAAAAGAGCTCACAAGCGGAGAGCCGCCAATCTATCTGGCAAAAACAAATACAGTTAGTGGAACTGTGAAATCTGCTGATGAAACTGGAATTTCGGAAGCGACGATTATAGTTAAAAATGAAAATGGAACAGAGATCACTACGAACAGTGCGTCGGATGGAACATTTACGATTGAAGTTCCGGATGGCACTTATACGGTTATCGTGAAAAAAGCGGGATATCTGACAGTGACCAACGAGAATATTGGGATTCCGTCATCAGAGGACATGACAATCGTGATGCAGGCAAATCCCGTTACACTTGGATCCGACAAGACTGTCAGCACAGAATTTAAAACAACCGATGCAACATCAACGATAGCATCGGATACGATTGAAATTTCCTATACTGGTACAGATGCGTTAGAGGTATCGGATCTTGCAGTGTCTTCTGAAGAGAAGGATTTAACGAAATATTCTGGTGTGACCATTACAGAAATTGAAATACCAGAGACACCTGACACGTCGAATACAAGAAATGTGAAAATCAGCTTTGCAAAATCTCTGGATTTTGCATCTGCAAATAGGAAAACGGCATACCTTTTTTACAAAAACAGTCTGGTCGGTGAAATCACGCTGAAGAAAACAATCGGGAAGGTTCAGCTCCCAAAGCCGGCAAATGCAAAGTGGGATGATACGGTAAAAGGAAAAGCTGTATGGGATGCAGTGGAAAACGCATCGGGATATCAGGTACAGCTGTATAAAGGTGTAGTCCTGATAATTTCACAGCCTATTTCCGAGCAGTCTCAGACGAGCTATGACTTTACCTCTGAAATCAAGGAAACGGGAGACTATACATTTAAGATAAAAGCGCTTGGAAATGAGACTTATGAAGAAAGTCTGGAGACAGAAAGCGAAACATATATTTTTACTGAGCAGAGCCTTCAAGATGTGAAGCTGGCAGCAGAAAATGCGCTGAAAGAGCTGGCTGTGACGAACGAGACAACTGAAGATGTAGTTCTTAACACAGTTACAAATGTATGTACGAATGCGAGAATTAAAGCTGCATGGTCATTTGAGCATGGTTTTACACTTGAGAGAGCTACAGATGGCGCTGATCCAGGAACTGATGGCAGGATTCAGGGAACGATCGTTCTGACTTTAAACAAAACTGACGGGGCTTCTGAAACGCTGGAATTAGAAGTAGATCGCAAAATCCTGCCTAAATTTAAGGTGACATTTGAAGCCGGTAGTGAGACATTCACAGGAACAGCTCCGACACAGGAAAATGTGACGGAAGGAACTGTCATCAAGCTTCCTGAGAATTCATTTACCGTATACGGAAAGAACTTTATCGTATGGAGTGCCGGGGATGGAACACTGTATCAAAAAGACTCAGAATATACAATGCCGAGAGGGAATGTCACGTTCACAGCAATGTGGGAAGATGATGTATGGGATGGAACTAAAACGAAAAAACCGGATCAAGATACAGAGGGCTATTATCTGATCAGTACAGGTGCTGAGCTTGCCTATTTCCAAGATAAAGACCTTGGAAAAGCAAAATTGATGTGTGATATAAACCTTGGTGGTTATCCTTTCAAGGCAATAGAAAAAGTGTCAGAATTTGACGGTTGCGGTCATTCCATTAAGGGACTTAATATTGTCAGTGGAAATTTAATTTATACAGGTTTATTCCAAATATTGATGAAGGATAATATAAGCATCAGGAACCTGAATATTGAAAATGCAAAAATCACATATACTCTTAACACGCCTTCCCCGGATATCGGAATTCTGGTGGGAAAAGTACATTCCGGAAAGCTCTCGATTGAGAATTGCTTTGTGAGTGGTGTAATTGAAGCAGGAGAAAAATATAAAACGGATGCAGGCGGTCTTATCGGGTATGTCACAGATGGATCAAATGTAACGATCCGTTCTTCCTATGCGAATGCCAGAATACAGAACGCCGGAAGTGATTCATTCGTGGGTGGATTTATTGGACTGGCGGGAGGAATTGTAAAGATCGAGAACTGCTATGCGATTCCTGATATTCGAACAGGAGAGCATATAGGAGGATTTGCTGGAGCAGGAAATGGCACAGTCATCAGGAACAGCTATGCGGCAGGGGAAAGCCTTCCGACGGGGATCGTTGCAGGTGACACAAGTGGTCTTGCTGAAATGGGAACGATCCAAAACAGCGTCAGCATTTTCCCTGAAATGACATCCGTAAACAGAATCAGCAAGGGCGGAACACTTTCTGGAAACTATGGATTTGTGGGAACGACAGCGAGTGATATATCCGGAAACATTCTGACACCAAAGACAGAGGATGTTGGTGAAAATCGGCCATACGGAGCAGATGCGTCGGAGGCTTGGCTGAAATCAGAGAAGTTCTATCAGGATACTCTTGGATGGGACTTTGAAGATGTGTGGACCATGCCGTCTGCAGAGAGTGGTTACCTGTTCCCTGTATTAAAAGAACAGAAAGAATCCATGATTCCAACCCTCTCTCTGGACATGGATCCGTCAGTTATCAGTCTCAGTCTGGATCAGCAGCAGGCTATTCTCTATCCGAGGGGAAGTCTGAAGCTTACAGCGAGGGTTCACAGTAAGAATGGAGCATCAAGAGATGTAAAATGGATCAGCAGTGATCCGGCAGCCGTTCATGTGACAGATGATGGAACGGTGGCCGTCCACAAAGATGCAGCGGCTGGTACCTACAAAGTTACTGCAGTCAGCCAGTTTGACGAAAGCAAACAGGCGGACTGCGAGATCACTGTAGATAATCGTGAGCATACGGTCAGCATTGCCCGTGAGGATACTAAAAACTCTCCAAATGCCGAGATCGGAGTATATTGGAGCAGAGAGGACGCAGAAGGTACATCGAATACGTCTCCGGTGGCAGAAGGCAAAGGAACAACAGATTCCCCAATCACATTCCAGGCCAAGGCTGGTTCTGAGATATATCTGAAATTTAAGAACCTTGCTGAGAAAGATGTAGTAAACAAAATAACGGTAACAGATAAAGATGGAAAAACATTTGAAGCAAAGTTGTGCAGCATAGATCCGTTTATCGGTCATTTCACGATGCCGTGCGGTGATGTCAAAATTGAAGTAAAATACGCAACAGATATTACATATTATCAGTACACCTGGTTTGTCGGACAGGACTGGAGTACATGGGGAACGACAGCGACCTACACAACTACAAGCTGGGGAAACAGTCATAATGTCGGATCTCTTAAAATTACAAATATCATCAATGGTAAATTGTTTGATAAATTTGATATCAAGGGAATATCCAAATATAAAGGAGACCCGATCGGTCCGCAGGAAGTATCTGATAAAGCTTCTCTCACACAAAATGGAATGTACTATGTGGATCATTCAACAGAATATCCAACCCTGTACGTATATCTTGACGGACCTGGAATGATCTCCGTAAATATTGAGGTGAAGGATGATGAGAATGCGTCATATAACATTGTACGGAAATCAGGAAACAGCAGCTACTATACTTTGGATAAAACAACAGCCAAAGCTGGCGAAACGATCACAGCGACGTTGACACCAGCTGGCGTTCAGTGGCTGAAAGACAATCCGACGGAAAATGCGGTATTTACCTACGAAGGTGGTTTACATGTTATCCTGTTCCCGCCGAGATTTAAACAGCAGGCGGATGGAAGCTGGACTGCAGCTCTCACAATGCCCGCATGTGACATTGTGACGAATGTGATCTTCGGGGCGAAGAAAAAAGCTAAAATCGAGGGGACAGACAAAGAATTTACCTATGATGGAAATCTGCACCGAATCGATGAGGATGTTCGAGCATCATGGGGCGAGTACGATATTTCTGAGGATCTGCGGAATCAGTATGAAGTGATATACAGCGGTATTAACGGAACCGATTATAACAGCAAAGTGGCACCGACAGACGCAGGAACCTACAAATGCACGGTAAAGATCAGCGACGATAATACGGATTATGAGTGTGACCCGATCACGCTGACACTTACGATCAAAAAAACAGCAATGAAAACACCGGATACTCCGACAGCTGCAGGGATTGGAGCCAATACGATCACTTTAAATCCGCCGACAACATTTACGGATGGAACTCAGATTCCAGAGTTATGCGGCTTTGAATATCGCCTTGGAGACGGGGAATGGCAGGATTCTGCAGTGTTTGCGGGACTGCTTCCGGACACGGATTATCATTTCTATGTGAGAGTGAAGGAAGGACGGAATACAGAGGCATCAGAAGTGAGCGGAGTACTGGATGCGCGGACGAAGACGGCATCTGAGCCGGTTGATCCTGACCCAGATAAACCAGATCCAGACAATCCGAATCCGGATAAGCCGAATCCAGACAACCCGAATCCGGATAAGCCGAACCCAGACAATCCAAACCCATCGAAACCGGGAACCAGTTCCGGATCTTCAGATGATTCCAGTGATTCTGGAGAACCGGCAGCAGCGACCAGAAACCATTCGGAAGGAACCTGGAAAAAAGATCAGACTGGCTGGTGGTATGAACTTCCGGGCGGCAGATATGTATCAGGTTCTTATGTAGCAGACACGGTATCCGGCGCACAGAGCGAACAGGTGGCGTGGAGACGGATCGACGGCGCATGGTGGGCATTCGGTGGGGATGGTTACCTGAAGACCAGATGGATCTGGGATGCGGCAATCGGAAAATGGTATTACGTGGATGAAAAACGTGGAATGCTTACCGGCTGGTACCAGGACCCGCAGGACGGAAAATGGTATTATCTTGACCTGGTAACAGGTGAGATGCTGACCGGATGGCGGCAGATTCCTGGATGGGGATATATGTATCTGAACCCATTCGCGGAGGCGCAGACATGGTTTTACGACGAAGCATCTAAAATGTGGATCTATGACACGGAAAACACCAGAAGACCTTACGGGTCCCTCTACATGAATGAAAAGACACCGGATGGATATTTCGTGGATGAGAACGGAGTCTGGGAAGAGAACTAGGTCATAAATGTTTTAACGTGCTGTGGTTTATATTGAAAGTTCATAACAGGAAAGACACAAAAAATGCCCTGGGGAGAGAAATCCCTGGGGCATTTTTGAAAATATGAAAATTCTATCAAAAAATGCTGACTTGAAAAAGTAAATTCCAGTGCAAAAGTAAATTCCACCGCTCTTTTA
>OGKA01002283.1_pt1 | contig 12341 bp, 12 predicted proteins | sample 1572211 | NCBI WGS metagenome assembly OGKA01 (sample SAMEA2582125, study PRJEB24529) | metagenome | biome: Human gut stool | place: China | collected 2011
TTGAAATATTGTTAAAGACCGTCAAAGTGGTATTTATGAGAGAAGGGGCGAAGTAGATTGATGAATGTAAAAATTATTGTAGCAACCCACAAAAAGTTTAAAATGCCTCGAGAAGATACCCTATATCTCCCAGTACATGTTGGAAGAGAAGGAAAGGCTGATATTGGTTTTATTGGGGATAATACCGGAGATAATATTTCATCTTTAAACTCATATTATTGCGAATTGACAGGACTTTATTGGGCGTGGAAAAATCTTGAATGTGATTATCTGGGCTTAGTCCATTATCGTCGTTATTTCACAAAAAAATCACAAGTTTTTTCAAATACTATTAGCTTGGATGACGTTGTTTTATCTAAAAGTGATGTAGATGATCTTCTTACCAAGAATGATGTTTTAGTTCCTAAAAAGAGGCGATACTATATTGAGACACTCTATTCACATTATGCCCATACTTTTGATGGGAAGCATCTTGATATTGCTCGTGACGTCATTAAACAATTGAGTCCAGAGTATCTAGTGTCTTTTGACAAAGTTATGAAGCAGCGTAGTGGTTACATGTTCAATATGTTTATTATGAAAAAGGAATTAGCGAATCAATATTTTTCTTGGTTATTCCCAATTTTAGATGTAATGTACGATCGAATAGATGTGTCGCAGTTAACAGTGTTTGAAGCAAGACTGTTTGGCCGTGTTAGTGAATTATTATTTAATGTGTGGTTGAAATATGAGAATATTGAACCAAAAGAGCTTCCATTTATGTATATGGAGAAAATAAATTTGTTTGAGAAGGGCAAATCTTTCTTGAAAGCAAAGTATTGTGGAAAAAAATATGAACAGAGTTTTTAAGGAGGAACTAATTGATTTATATTGGTACGATGCTTCTCTCAATGTTGATAATTAATTTTATTAAGTATTTTAGAATCTCAGAAAAGTGGAAAAATGCTACTTATTTTTTGGGTTTTATTCCTCTTATTTTGATAGGAGCACTTAGAGCTTATGTAGGAATAGATTACACCACCTATAGTTTGTATCAGATTCCTGATGTGTTAGCTGGAAGTCATACAGTCAAATTCGAATTGTTAGATAAATTAGTAGTGTATTTGGGCTATTACTTAGCTAATCAGCAACATTATTTCTATATTTTTGCAATATTCCATATTATCCTGATGTGGTTTCTGTATAAATACATTGTTCAACAGTCGTCTAATGTAATGTTGAGTGTGTTCTTCCTTCTAACTACTATTTTTTTTACTTTTTCTTTATCAGGGATACGCCAAGCAATAGCTACAGCGATTGTTTTTTATGCTCTGAAGTATATTAATCAAAAAAAGAGTTTATATTATATATTTTATTTAGGAATTGCTTGTTTATTCCACTCTAGTGCAGCAATCTACATACTATTTTTAGTTTTAGGAAAATGCAGTATTAATAAATTTATTGGTTTTTCATTGCCGATTATTTCATCATTATTTTCTTTTTTCGGATCTGAATTTGTATCTCGAATAATGTTGCGTTTGAATTTTTATTCAGAATATATTGGTTCTCGTTTTTATACAGGGGCATATGATAAAAAACATCAACTAGTTACAATTGTAATGTGTTTATTTATATTTTTATTATATTACTTTGTTCCTAAAAAAGAGTGGGATAATTTAAAATTATATCTGAATATTAATTTTGTACTCTTGCTAGTTGCAATACTAATGCCGATTCTCCCAACTCCTTCAAGAACTATTTACATGTTTATACTCGTGCATGTTATTCTAATTCCTAGGTTGATTTCCTCTATTAGAGATTATAAATCTAAGGTTATCATTACAATACTTTTTGTTTTGGGGTATTTTAGCTTTTTCGTTTTCATGGTCTTGCAGAGAAATATGTATGAAACACTACCGTACCACACGATTTTTGAGTACTTATGGTAATTTATTATGAAACAAATCTTAATTTCTATTATTATTCCTCTACATAATGGAGCGGATACGATTAATAGAGCAGTAAAAAGTGTATTAAATAGCATATTATATCGCGAACTGATTGAAATTATTATTGTTGAAAATGGTTCGACAGATCAATCATTTGATATTGCTCAAAAATTAGCAACAGAAAACTCAGGTATACGAGTCTATCAATCGGATAAAGGAACTAGTTTTGCCAGAAATTTAGGAATTGAAAAATCTAAAGGAAAGTGGCTTATTTTTTTAGATGCCGATGATTATTTATTCGAATTAGATTTAGATAGAATTGTTGAAAAATTAAAAACAAATAACACAGATTTATGCGTTTATAACTACGAAAAAGGGCTTAAGAAAATAGAACTTTTTTCAGAAGAGGTAGAGTCGATAGATGACCTTGATTCTTTTATAGTTCAATCTCTTTCTGAACCCACTAAATATATGACAGTATGGGGAAAAGCGTTTAATAAAAATTTGATTGATGAGTACGGTTTGAAGTTTAATACGAATTTGAGAGTTTCAGAAGATAGTGATTTTTATCTCAGATTTCTTTTGCTGATTCACAGTTTAACTTTAACTTCTCAAACGCTATACCATTATTCAATTGATTCACCTTCAACGATGAGGACATTTTCTTCAGATAAATTAGAAGGTTATATTGTTTCCTTGAATGAAAGCTCAAAAGTATTAGGAAATGTTGATAATACTATTCAAGAAGCCTTTGAGTTATATAAGTTGGCGCATTTTAATTTAATAATGGTTAGAGAAGTGTTCCATTTTGATAATTCAAAAAGTTTCAGAGAAAAGATAAAGGAAATGATTAGACTCTATAAGATGCCTATGTTTTTTGAGCCTATACAAAATCTATCTGTATCTAGTGTTAGCAATTTATCGCTAGTACCTCTATTTTTTTTGAAAATACATTTGTATCATTTAGCGGCATTGGTTTACATCATTCGAGTAGGGCAAAACAAATTCAAAGAAGGAAGAAAAAGTTGATGAAAAGAATTTTAGTATTCGGAATGAATGAAAACCCTGGTGGAGTTGAATCCTTTATAATGAATTATTTTCGTGAATTTAATCGCGAAAAGTTAGCCTTAGATTTTTTATGTAATTCAAATGCTAAAATAGCTTATGAGGATGAACTTATATCTAAAGGAGCACACGTTTTTCATGTGACGGCGCGAAGTAAAAAACATGCAGCAAATTATCAAGTAATATGGGTTAATATTAATAGTTTAGCAAATATTGACTATTTAAAATTCGCAAGATATTTTGGTATTTCGATCCGAATTGTACACAGCCATAATAGTCAAAATATGGATACTAAACTTCGTGAAAGATTACATAATCATAATAGAGACAGAATTGAAAAGTGGGCAACCGATTTTTGGGCTTGTTCGCACGAAGCTGCAAAATGGTTTTACAACGAAAAAACTATTGGAAAAGTTAAGATTATACCAAATGCTATTAATATGAATGCTTCTATTTTTTCTTCTGAGGCACGAGATAAAATTCGGACTGCTTATAAATTAGATAATAAATTTGTGCTAGGTCATGTTGGACGTTTGCATTTTCAAAAGAATCAAGAATTTATGATAAGAGTCTTGGCCAAATTACTTGAAATTAGAAATGATGTCTGTTTAGTTCTAGTTGGTCAAGGCGAAGATTTGGATAAATTAAAGTTACTAGCTGAGGAGCTATCTGTTCAGGATAAGGTGTACTTTGTAGGTGTTCAGTCGAATATATCAGAATGGTTAAGTGCTTTTGATTTATTCTTTTTCCCATCTAATTTTGAAGGTTTAGGAATAGCTGCATTAGAGGCCCAAGTAAATGGTTTACCGACACTACTATCAGAAGAAGGTGTACCAAAGGAAGCAAAAATCAACGATAATACTTTTTTTTATTCATTGAAGGAAAGTGAAGAAAATTGGGCAAAATTCCTTGATGAAATGATTCTCACAACAACTCGTTTAAATTATGAAGATATACGAGATAATTTTGAGAAATCTGGCTATGACATTAAGATAGCTGCTCAAAATCTTGAAAAACAATTGCTAGAATTAGTTTAAGGAAAAAACATGGTGAATAAAATTGATTTTGTAGTTACTTGGGTTGATGGTAATGATCCAAAGTGGCGTAAGGAAAAGAAGAAGTACGAGGTTCTAGACGGTAGGCCAACTTTAAACGATGAAGCCAGGTATAGAGATATGGACCTGTTTCAATATTGGTTTCGAGCGTTAGAAAAATATGCGCCATGGGTTAATAATATTTATTTCATTACATATGGACATTTACCAGAGTGGTTGAACATAAATCATCCTAAATTGAAGATAGTAAGGCATGAAGACTATATTCCAAGAGAATATTTACCGACTTTTAGTTCAAATGTAATTGAATTAAATCTTTTTAGGATTAAAGAGTTGAGTGAACAGTTCGTTCTATTTAGTGATGATGTTTTTATTAACACATTTTTAAAAGAAGAAGATTTGTTTAAAAATAACTTACCTCGATTGTTAAGTATATATCGACCTTTAGTTCCAACAAAAGAATTTGATTATATTAATTTCAATCATTTATTAATAATGAATAGATACTTTCATGATAAAAAAACATTATCACAACATAAGGGTAAATTTTTTAATGTAGGTTATGGAAAGTTTAATCTGTATAATCTATTTAGCATTTTTTATTCAGGGATTATTGGTTATCATGATGCTCATGTCGCTATGCCTCATTTGAAAAGTACTTTTGCAGAGATTTGGAATAAGGAAGGGGTACTTCTAGATCAAGTTTGTAAAAACAAATTTCGTTCAACTAAAGATGTTAACCATTGGTTGATGAGCTATTGGAATATTGAAACAAATTCATTTATGCCACAGACTCTTCGTGTGGGTGAATATGTGCCTCTGGCTTATTCAGGTAAAATTGAAACTATTATTCACAAACAAAAGAATAAGTTTTTGTGTATAAACGACGATGAACATACCGAAAACTTCATTAACGAAGTTAACTTTGTTCGTAAAATATTTGAGAAAAAATTTCCTGAAAAGTCTAAATTTGAAAAGTAAAGGGGAACTAAATTGAAAAAACAAAAAATACTTAGCGTGGTAATTCCATCCTACAATGCGGCTCCATTTTTGATGGAAACTATTCCAACTCTAGCTTCCATTAGTAGCAGAAATGATATTGAGGTTTTGATTGTAAATGATGGGTCTAAAGATGAGACACTTCAAGTGGCTCAGAAACTGGAAAAAGAGTATTCTGGCATAGTTAGTATAATTGATAAAGAAAATGGAGGTCATGGATCTACAATTAATGCTGGGATAAGGGAAGCTAAAGGGAAGTACTTTAAAGTTGTTGATGCTGATGATTGGGTAGATAGTGAAAACTTTGAAAAGCTTGTACAATTTCTTCATAAAACAGATGCCGATGAAATTATCTCTCCATATACAGACGTTTTTGAAGATGATGGCAGAAAGGTAGAAAATAACTATTTCAAAGATTGTTCATTAAAATCATACCGGGATTATGATTATGTGAATTTTTTAGAACAGATTCAAATTTTACCTAGAATGCATTCTATAACAATAAAAACTTCTATTTTAAGGGATAATAACATAAAAATCGATGAGAATATGTTCTACGTTGATATGGAATATATTGTTTTTCCAACGCCATTTATCAAAACAATAACTTATACGCCTGATTCTGTCTATCAGTATCGTAGAGGTTATGAGGGACAGAGTACGAGTATTCAGAACTATATAAAAAATAGAAAAATGGTAAATCATGTCACATTCGCTTTGCTTGACTTTTATAATAAATATACTTTGCCTAATATTTTGGAAAAACTAGTTAAAGAGACAATTGCTAGATGTGTTACTATTATGACAAATGTTTGCCTATCAATGGAAGATACGAAACAAGGTAAAAAGGAATTACTTGATTTCGATCAGAAATTAAAATCAATGAATCCGGAGTTCTATTATCATAAACAAGGGAAAAAAGCTAAAATTCTAAGGTTTTCAAATTACTTCTTGTTTGATTTATTGTCTAGTTACTCCAAGAAGTCTAAAAAAGTGTAGTCGTTGTAGGAGTGTATATATGATACAAAAAATTATTAATCGATTATCACTTACGATTCAGCAACTTAGTGGTGATAAACCATTTACTATCAAATTAGCTAATGCATATGTAGAACTATTAAGAAATACAAAATCTAGAGAATTAAGAAATCATGTAATAAAGAAACACATTAAAAAAACTACAAATGTTTCCCGAATTAAAGAAGTTTTTATAGAAAATGGTAATACTTTAATACAAAAAACTGAATTTCCTAAATTTATCTGGACTATGTGGTGGCAAGGAGAAGAGAATGCTCCTGAGTTAGTTCAAAGTACACTCTATTATATTAGACAATTTGCTGAGACTAACGGCTATACGACAGTAGTTATTGATAAAAATAATATAGATAAGTATCTCGTAGTTCCTGAATTCGTATATTCAAAGTTAGAAAAGGGTAGTATAGGTGTTGCAAATTTTTCAGATTTAATTCGATTTATGCTAATGGAACAATATGGAGGAATTTGGCTAGATTCAACGATGTATGTCCATCCAGATTTTCCTATTGAAATATTGGAAAGAGAATTTTCTTCAATAAATCATAAGGATAATTCTAGTCAATCAATGGATGACAATATAACAAATAAACGCTGGGTTTCATTCTGTTTGAGTGGAGAAAAAGGAAACATTGTTTCCCGAGCAATGCGAGCTTTTTTGTTAGATCAAATTGAAAATAATAAAGTATTACCCGATTATTTTATAATCGACTTTGGTTTAGATTATCTATATGATGAATTTGAAGAGATAAGGGAAATAATAAAAAGTATTCCTAGATATTCTAGTCAAGAAGATATTTTTTGGTTGAGAATACATAGTAAGGATAGTTATAACAAAGATGAATGGAATAATGAAACGAAAAAAAATCAAATTTTCAAGAGTAGTTATAAAGAAGATGAAACAGTGAAAGATAGTTATTTCGACTACCTTGTTAAAAGAAAGTTATAAAGTAATATGAAAGTTATAAAAAACTATGCTTACAATCTTTCATATCAATTGTTGGTGATCATACTCCCTATTATCACAACTCCTTATGTGACTCGGGTTTTTAGTTCTAATGATTTAGGGACATACGGATACTTTAGTTCGATAGTTACTTATTTTATTTTGCTGGCTACTCTTGGAGTTGCTAACTATGGGACCAAGGTAATCTCTGGGAATCGAAAGGAAATTGAAAAAAACTTTTGGGGGATTTACTCCCTGCAACTAGGAGCGGCTATTCTTTCTCTGTTCTTGTACTGCGTTCTTTGTCTGACTCTTCCCTTTATGAAAAATCCAGTAGCCTATATTCTGGGCTTGAGTCTTGTTTCAAAAGGATTGGATATTTCTTGGCTTTTTCAAGGGTTAGAGGATTTTCGAAAGATTACTGTTCGAAATATAACGGTAAAACTCGTTGGGGTAATTTCTATCTTCCTTTTTGTCAAATCTGCAAATGATCTTTATCTCTATGTCTTTTTGCTAACTATATTTGAACTTTTGGGGCAACTCAGTATGTGGTTACCAGCTCGAGAATTTATTGGCAAGTTTCATATTGATATAGAATACGCCAAGCACCATTTGAAGCCAATTATTTTATTGTTCCTACCTCAAGTTGCTATTTCTTTATATGTCACGCTAGATCGTACGATGCTTGGCTCCCTAGCTTCTACAAAAGACGTGGGAATTTACGATCAGGCCCTTAAATTGGTGAATATTTTGTTAACTTTGGTAACTTCATTGGGAAGTGTTATGTTGCCACGAGTTTCAAATCTTTTATCCTCAGGGGACCATAAAGCAGTTAACAAAATGCATGAGATGTCATTTTTAATTTATAATTTGGTCATTTTTCCAATGATGGCAGGAATTTTAATTGTCATTGATGATTTTGTTCAATTTTTCCTTGGACAAGATTTTCAAGATGCACGTTATGCGATAGCAATTATGATTTTTAGAATGTTCTTTATCGGTTGGACCAATATTATGGGTATTCAAATCTTGATACCCCATAATAAAAATAAAGAATTCATGTTGTCAACAACAATTCCTGCCATTGTTAGTGTTGGATTAAATCTTCTCTTGCTTCCAAAGATGGGATATATAGGAGCGGCAATTGTATCTGTCTTAACAGAGGCGCTAGTATGGGCAATTCAACTGTTCTTTACTCGTAAATATATAAAAGATGTTCCGATTATCGGATCGATGATGAAGATTATTCTAGCATCAGCTATTATGTATGGCCTCCTACTAGTTTCAAAAACAGTTATACATTTTTCGCCAATCGTAAATGTTTTAGCATTTGCTGTGATTGGTGGAATCATTTACCTTTTTGCGATTCTATCTCTAAAAGTGGTAGATGTGAAAGAATTAAAACAAATAATTAGGAAAAATTAGAATGCGCAAATATCGAAATATTAACTTAGATCTACTAAAAGTACTTGCATGTGTTGGTGTTGTTCTACTCCATACAGCGATGGGTGGATTTAAAGAGACAGGTTCATGGAATTTTTCGACATATTTATACTATTTAGGAACCTATTCTATTCCTTTATTTTTTATGGTTAATGGTTATTTATTGTTAGGAAAGAGAGAGATTACCTATTCCTATATACTGCAGAAAGTAAAGTGGATTCTAATAACAGTATCGTCATGGTCAGTAATCATTTGGCTTTTTAAACATGACTTTACAGTTAATCCAATTAAAAAAATTATAGGTTCTTTGATACAAAAGGGGTATTTCTTCCAGTTTTGGTTTTTTGGTGCACTCATAATTATTTATATATGTTTGCCTGTTTTGAAAAAATTCCTTAATTCAAAAAGAAGTTATTTATACATCCTATCTGTATTACTAGTTGTTGGTTTGATTTTTGAGTTAACAAATATTGTACTTCAAATGCCAATACAAACATATGTTATACAAACCTTTAGGTTATGGACTTGGTTTTTCTATTATCTTTTAGGTGGCTTTATAGCTCAATTTGACAAAGATATTATCAAAAATAGGTTTAAGAGATGGATGAAAGTAATCGTAGTACTTTTGTTCCTGGTTTCGCCTTTAATATTATTCTTCTTAGCAAAAATCACTTACCATAATTTTTTTGCTGAATATTTTTATGATCTTCTATTTGTAAAAGTTGTAAGTTTAGGAATTTTTCTAACTATATTCTCACTTGCATTGAATCAAGATAACAACAAATGGATTGTTTTTCTTTCTAATCAAACCATGGGAGTTTTTATAATACACACTTACATTATGAAGTTGTGGGAAAAACTATTTGGTTTTAGTTTTGTAGGAGCATATTTACTTTTTGCTATATTTACTTTAAGTGTTAGTTTCATTATTGTTGGAATGTTAATGAAAATCCCTTATTTCAATCGAATTGTTAAATTATAAAAAGGAGAACAAAATGTACGACTATCTAATCGTTGGTGCTGGTTTGTCGGGAGCAATTTTTGCTTATGAAGCGACCAAGCGTGGGAAAAAAGTAAAAGTGATTGATAAGCGTAATCATATTGGTGGTAATATCTACTGTGAGGACGTTGAAGGTATTAACGTTCACAAGTACGGTGCCCACATTTTCCATACTTCAAACAAAAAAGTCTGGGATTATGTAAATCAATTTGCTGAATTTAACAACTATATCAACTCGCCTATAGCCAATTACAAGGGCAGTCTTTACAATCTTCCTTTTAACATGAATACTTTCTATGCTATGTGGGGAACCAAGACTCCTCAAGAAGTGAAAGATAAGATAGCTGAACAAACGGCTCATATGAAAGATGTTGAGCCTAAAAACTTGGAAGAACAAGCTATTAAGTTGATTGGTCCGGATATCTATGAAAAGTTGATTAAGGGATATACTGAAAAACAATGGGGACGTTCTGCAACAGACCTCCCACCATTTATCATTAAACGCTTGCCAGTTCGTTTAACCTTTGATAATAATTATTTTAATGACCGTTATCAAGGGATTCCAATTGGGGGTTACAACGTTATCATCGAAAATATGCTGAAGGATTTAGAAGTAGAACTTGGCGTTGACTTTTTTGCCAATCGTCAAGAATTAGAGACTTCTGCTGAAAAAGTTGTCTTTACAGGGATGATTGACCAATACTTTGATTATAAACATGGTGAGTTAGAATACCGTAGTCTTCGTTTTGAGCATGAAGTTCTAGATGAAGAAAACTATCAAGGAAATGCAGTTGTTAACTATACAGAGCGTGAAATTCCTTATACTCGCATCATTGAACACAAGCACTTCGAATACGGAACGCAACCAAAGACAGTTATTACGCGTGAATATCCTGCTGACTGGAAGCGAGGTGATGAGCCTTATTATCCAATCAATGATGAGAGAAACAATGCTATATTTGCTAAATATCAAGAAGAAGCAGCACAGAATGATAAGGTGATTTTCTGTGGACGTTTAGCAGATTATAAATACTACGATATGCATGTGGTAATCGAGCGTGCTCTGAATGTGGTAGAGGAAGAGTTTAGTAATTGAAAAATAACGAAGAGAGGTTATTCTATTATGAAAGGTATTATTCTTGCGGGTGGCTCAGGTACCCGACTGTACCCCCTTACACGAGCTGCATCAAAACAGCTGATGCCGGTTTATGATAAACCCATGATTTACTATCCTTTGTCAACCTTGATGTTGGCTGGGATTAAGGACATTTTAATCATCTCAACACCACAGGATTTACCCCGTTTTAAGGATCTGCTCTTGGATGGTTCCGAATTTGGAATCAAGCTTTCCTATGCGGAACAGCCAAGTCCAGATGGACTTGCTCAGGCTTTTCTTATTGGTGAAGAATTTATCGGTGACGATAGTGTTGCCTTGATTTTAGGCGATAATATCTATCATGGACCTGGTTTGAGCAAAATGCTTCAAAAGGCAGCCAAGAAAGAGAAGGGTGCGACTGTTTTTGGCTACCAAGTGAAGGATCCAGAGCGTTTTGGTGTGGTCGAGTTTGATACAGACATGAATGCTATTTCCATAGAAGAAAAACCGGAGAATCCTCGCTCTAACTATGCAGTGACAGGTCTTTATTTCTATGACAATGATGTTGTGGAGATTGCCAAACAGATCAAACCGAGTGCTCGTGGCGAGTTGGAAATCACAGATGTTAACAATGCTTATTTGAAGCGTGGGGATTTGTCTGTTGAGGTTATGGGACGTGGTTTTGCCTGGCTGGATACAGGGACGCATGAGAGTCTGTTAGAAGCATCCCAATATATCGAAACGGTTCAAAGGATGCAAAATGTTCAGGTTGCCAACCTAGAAGAAATTGCCTACCGAATGGGTTATATCAGCCGCGAAGATGTGCTGAAGTTGGCGCAACCTCTCAAGAAGAATGAATACGGGCAATACTTGCTTCGTTTGATTGGAGAAATCTAGATGACAGATAATTTTTTCGGCAAAACACTTGCAGTGCGCAAGATTGATGCCATTCCAGGTTTGTTAGAGTTTGACATTCCAGTTCATGGTGACAATCGTGGCTGGTTTAAAGAAAATTTCCAGAAGGAAAAGATGCTACCGCTTGGTTTTCCTGAGAGCTTCTTTGCTGAAGGGAAACTGCAAAACAACGTCAGCTTTTCTCGCAAAAATGTTCTCCGAGGCCTCCATGCTGAACCTTGGGACAAGTACATCTCAGTAGCAGATGGTGGCAAGGTTCTGGGTTCTTGGGTTGACCTACGTGAAGGTGAGACTTTTGGAAATGTTTATCAGACCGAGATTGATGCAAGTAAGGGAATCTTTGTCCCTCGTGGCGTAGCCAACGGTTTCCAAGTCCTCTCGGATACAGTTTCTTATAGCTATCTGGTCAATGACTACTGGGCACTTGAACTCAAGCCTAAATATGCTTTTGTCAACTATGCAGATCCAGCCTTGGGAATCCAGTGGGAAAATCTAGCAGAAGCAGAAGTCTCAGAAGCTGATAAACATCATCCATTACTTAAGGATGTAAAACCACTAAGAAAAGAAGATTTGTAAAAAAGTTAAGGAATAAAAATGACTGAATACAAGAATATTATCGTGACAGGTGGGGCTGGTTTTATCGGTTCTAACTTTGTTCATTATGTTTACAAAAACTTTCCAGATGTTCATGTGACAGTGCTGGACAAGCTGACTTATGCGGGTAATCGTGCCAATATTGAAGAAATTTTAGGTGATCGTGTTGAGTTGGTTGTTGGAGATATTGCTGATGCGGAGTTGGTAGACAAGTTGGCTGTTCACGCAGATCCTATCGTTCATTATGAAGCGGAAAGTCACAATGACA
>OGKA01002293.1_pt1 | contig 12320 bp, 3 predicted proteins | sample 1572211 | NCBI WGS metagenome assembly OGKA01 (sample SAMEA2582125, study PRJEB24529) | metagenome | biome: Human gut stool | place: China | collected 2011
CCGTTTTATCTATATTAAACTGCCATACCTTTCCATTAGCCATTTCCACCATGTCCGCCGGATCACCGAAATATTTCAGTTCACCCTTGTTTATTACCACAACCTGATTACAGGAACTGGATATATCTTCAATGATATGAGTAGAAAAAATGACCACACGATCTTTACTCAATTCCACCAACAGATTACGAAAACGGATACGCTCACGAGGGTCGAGTCCTGCTGTCGGCTCATCTACTACCAGAATACGTGGCAAATGGAGCAAAATCAATGCAATGCCGATCCGCTGTTTCATACCTCCCGAGAAAGAACCGATATTTTCATCTTTCCGCTCATACATATGTACCGCATTCAAAACATACTCTAACCGTTCCTTACGCAAATCCTCATCTATTATTCCTTTCAGTATAGCCTGATAATCAAGAAACTCCCAAGATGTCATATTTTCGTAAGTGCCAAATTCCTGCGGAAGGAATCCTATCAAGCTTTGCAATTCTTCCCTATAGATACGGGTATCCATACCATTAATCCAGATACTGCCATAACTCTGCTCGAATATGCCACAAATCACGCGCATCAAAGTTGACTTTCCGGCTCCGTTCGGTCCCAGGAGTCCGAACATACCTGTCTGAATCTCAAACGAAACTCCACGCAATGCTTTAAAAGGTTTACGTTGTTTTCCAATCAAAGGAACACTCTTTACCATACGGAAGTAAGAGCGGCGAAGTCCGGCAAATCGTCCGGTAACACGTTCTATATTTACATTATGTTCATATAGATACTGTGAGGTAACGTAGATAGCAATACCCGCAAACCACAACAGCCCAATCATTACCACCAAACCGTTATTATCCAGTCGCTTGAACAGTTCGAACAAGATAACAGGAGGAAGTCCCCAGAATATCACACGGTTTACTGCCTTTACTCCCTTACTATTTTCGTAACGATAATATAAATAAGAACGTATTTTTCTCCACAAGTACAAAGCCGATGCATAAATAGCAAACGAAAACAGAAATATCCAAAGTCTATTTTGAATAAAAAAATAAGTAAAATAAACACCGAACGCTAACATACCGAATTGCCACAACACATTGACGAAGTCTTTTAGAGAATGATATTCACGACTCATTCCCAGCCTTTTCCGTATTTGCAGACCACTATGCCATTGACGACTGATACGTCCCGGCCAATCATATATCTTAACCAGATTCCGGACAGATATGTGTATTTCTTCATTCGGATCTATGACTTTCGATTTAGCTCTTCTAAGACTAGTCTGTGTAAAATAAGTCAGTCCTGGTATACCCGCAATCAGTGCTACTAAATAGATAGACTGCCAAAGTATTCCTTCAGCATATAGCCAGATACTGACAACGCCAACTACAAAAAGAACAAAATGGAAAATCCACATTTTACGAGACAAAGAACGATACCACCAAAGCACATTTTCCAATCCCATGCAGACAGTAGGAATCAAAATCAACGTCAATAAGGCAGAGAAAAGAAGCCCACCAATCACTGTAATAGCAAAAGGCGCCCCAATGGCTCCGGCATATTCCGTATCTCCCATGGCCAACGGCAACATAGCGGCGATCGTTGTGATAGAAGTTATCAAAATCGGACGGATACGTGACATTCCGGCAGTCATTAATGCCCGATTCCGGCGATATCCTCTTTTACGTAAAATATTAGCATAGTCTATAAGGATAATTCCGTTATTTACGACTACTCCCAGCAGAATCAAGAACCCCGTCAGCGTATTTGCATTCATCAGGCTATTGCTCGAAAGCAATAACGCCAGCAAAGAGCCGATAGCAGCAAGCGGAATAGTAAAAAGTAATACAAAAGGAGTTACTACAGACTCAAAAACAGAAGCAAGTATCATAAAAATCAAAATGAAGGCTGCCAGAATAAGAAATTTGAAATCTCCAAACTGATCCTCCTCATGGAATACTTGCAAGGCAACGCCTGAAGGTAGATTATAACCGGCAATCAATTGGTCTATATCAGAACGATAACTTCCCAATAATTCCTTTGAGGACTGCACATCTCTTGAGAAATTATAATAAACTTCAAGTTGTTTATCCTGATTGACACGTATGATCCGCGAACGTCCGCGACCATAATTAATAGAGGCTATATCTTCCAGATTGTGCATTCCACCCTTTACATTTTCTATCCGAACAGCACGCAAATCATCAACTGTCTTTTCTTTTTGAACCTTCTCCTCCGCTTCTTCTTCCGTCTCTGTACTTTTTTTCAGAATTTCATCGCGAATGATAATGTCATAATTATCTTCTCCCACTTTAAAAGTCACTTCAGAAGAAAACTCGTTATTGAGTGCCGTTAATCCCGAAGTTATATTAGCACGATTGATATCATAAGTAGTCAGCAGAATCGGGTCAAAGTTCAGATTTATCTCTGGCTGACGAGGAGTATACGATACATGAGTATGTTGCACAAATTCCTGTTCATCCAGTAGGTAGCGGATTTCCTCAGCTACCATTTGCATCATTTCGAAATCAGAACCTCTGACAACCACTCGTTCATTATTATCACCAATACCCAGTAAACGCATAAAGCCTCCAAGACTACTCAATACCGAATTTTCCTGTCCGCCTCCCATAGCATCAGAGACATAGACTTCCGCCCCATTAATGTTCGAGACTTTGGATTGCACATCCGATTTGATATCCGTAATTTTCCGTTTACCTATCTTTTGATAATCTTTTTGCAAAACGAGCGTAATAGTTGCTTCTTTCTCCCGGACACGGCAGATCAAATCTTTCTTTTCTGGGAAATCCTTCAGACGTTCTTCCAGCGCTTTGACTATCTTGTCCGTATTCTCAAGGGTACTTCCGGTAGGCATTACAACACTTATATTAAACCGATCCGAATCCACTTCTTTCATCTGCTGCACATTCAAGGTCAGTGATAATATCAGAGTAGCAAAAAGTAAAATCACCGCTCCGAATATAGTGACTCCCGGATTACGCATACACGTCTTCAGTAAAACCAGATACACTTGTATCGGACGTTGAATAATCGACACCTTCTCATAAACGACACTTCTTCCTTTCTTCTTTTTCAGAATAACATAAGTGACCATAGGAATGAAAAGCAAAGCCACAAACAAGGAAATAATCAGCGTAGATATAATAGACACCCCGATATGATGCCCTATCAGTTTAATCAGGAAATTATCTGAAAAGACAAACGGCAGGAAAACAGTGACAGTAGTCAACGTAGCTGCTACAATAGAGCGCCACACCTCTTTAGTGCCCTGAGTAACTGAGCGCTCGGGTGTGTAGCCGCTTCCGGATAAACGATAAATATTCTCCAGCACTACGACACTATTATCCAGTAGCATCCCAATGGCAAGTGCCATTCCCACTAATGTAAGGCTATTGATAGTAATGCCGGAAGCATAGAAGAAATTGAAGGCCGTATAAACTGAGATCGGAATTGAAAGTGCGATAAAGAACACCAGCCGCATATTTTTCAAAAAAAGCCAGAGAATGAAAACAGCCAACAATCCACCGACCAATGCCAGGTTAATGATTTGATTGATGTTATTCTCCATCGTTTCAGCCTTATTCTCCTGAACGACTATTTCCAGATCAAGCGGAACTATTTTTTCATTCAGTTTGTCAATCGCATCAGAAACACGGTGGGAAAGCTCTATAAGATTTGCCTGCGAATCATTTATCAATACCACAGAAACAGCCTCTTTCCCATTTACACGACTATAAGTGGTTTCATCTTTCAGATCAAAGAATACGGTTGCCACATCTTTCAACAAGACAGGTCCGGGAGCCACCACAATATTTTCCAGGTCAGATACTTTCGTATACATCGCATTTACGTGAACAAAAATCTTACTATCCGGCTCATTGGCAAAACCGACAAACGTTTTCTCCTGCGTATTCTGTGAAAGCAGATTACTTATCTTTGACGCCGTAAGGTTCAACGCTTTGCACACCTCCGAATGGAGACGTATCTCAATCGCTTTTTGCCGTCCGCCATATATATTGACAGATGCCACACCATCTATGTTCTCCAAATCGGAAAGAATATTATCCTCCACTAAGTTCCTGACACGGTCTGTCCCTCCCGAACCCCGTACCTGAAGTACCATAAAGTTATTGTTCATCTGTGCAATATCAACTTTCTGTACCTGCACAGTAAAACCACTGGGAAAAGATGCTGCCACTTCATTCACCTTTTCCTGCAACTTAAGAGCAGTCATCTTGAAATTGACATTCTTCTTAAAATCAATTTGTATGTTCGATTGCCTCCTGTCTATATAAGATTGCAGTTTGTCTACTCCTCCTATCGTACTGACAGCTCCTTCAAGCGGAATTATCACTTCCGACTCCACATACGAAGGGTCCATATCCTGCTGCGACGACACTTGGATAAACAATACCGGAAGCTCTGCATTAGGCAGCAACTCTACCGGAAGCTGTTTGTAGGACACATAGCCCAAAAGACTAAGTGCAATAAACAGCATACAGATCGTAATTCTCCTATTTAGTAAAAAGTTCATCTTCAGCTTTTTTTAGTTCGGTGATTTATACGCCTTTTTATCTTTTCAAGGACATAATATACACATGGGATAACCATCAAACTCATCAAAGTAGAAGTTATCAGTCCTCCAATCACAGCAATAGCCATTGGCGAACGAAGGGAAGCACCTTCACCAAATCCGAATGTCATTGGAAGCATAGCCAGAATCGTAGTCAACGTAGTCATTATGATAGGACGGATACGTTGCTGTCCTGCTTCTACAATGGCGTCAGTCAACTCCATTCCTGCCTGGCTAAGTTGGTTGATACGGTCTACCAGAATAATAGAGTTATTAACGGCAATACCTCCCAACATCACGATACCGATAACTCCCATCATATTAATCGTGGTTCCAGTAATGAAGAAAAGCAAGATAGCACCCACCACAGCCAGCGGAATAGTCAGCAGAATCGTAAAAGGATGTAACAACGATTCAAACTGTGAAGCCATGACCATATAAACAAGTACAACAGAAAGCAATAAAGCAAACAATAAGCTATGCATAGACTCCTGCCGTTTTTCTTCTTCTCCGGTCACTGTGATACTATAATTAGCAGGCAAATCAATATCTTTAACAGCCAAACGCACTTCTGCCGCCACTTTATCAAGTGATTTGCCAGTGTCCATATTAGCCATTATTTTACCTATACGGCTCTGATTGCGACGTAGAATCTCTTTAGGTGCCTGCCCATGAGTAATACTAGCGATCTCGTCCAACAAAAACTCTTGTGTACCACTTCTGATAACAAGTGATCCGAGAGCTCCTAAAGATATATCCGGTACTTTAATCACGATATCACGCATCTCACCGCGATACTCCATTTTACCGGCTTCCTTACCACTCAACTGTTGTTTCAACTGTTCAATCACTGTAGCAACACTCAGATTATTGATCCCGGCTATGGTACGGTCTATTGAAATCACTACTTCCGGAGCACCGTCTTCAATAGAAGTTACAACGTCATACACCCCATCCACTTCCTGCATTCTTTCCTTTACTTCTCCGGTAATCTTCGCTATTTCGTCCAACTCCTCTCCTTTCACTTCCACTACAATAGGAGCTCCTTCACTACCCAACAGAGAACTCAAAGAATTTTCATCCTGACGGATAGATAATTCCAGACCATCGGGATTCTTCGCTTCTTCAAGGAACCGGGCAATTACATTTTCTGGAGAAAGAATACACTCCGGAAAAAGAATAATTTTCATCATCGCCGTATTTTCTCCTTCAAATATGGCATTTTCCGAACCGCTTCCCTCTCCGACATGACTATATATCGTACACAGAGAATCGCCTCCGACAATAGTATATAATAAATCTTCGAGATTACCCACAGCCGCAGCAGTACGTTCCATTTGCGTACCTTCAGGCATTTTCACAACAGCAGTAAAAGCCTTACTTTCCGCCCTCGGCATAAACTCCGTACCAATGAACGGAGTCAGCAAACCTGTAACTACAAGTAATAACACTGCCATACCAATTACCCACCAACGATGTCGAACCAACTTGCGAAGTATCTTGCTATATCTAGTAATACGGATTGATTTCACTTCTTCCATTTTTACTTTCTTACCGGAAAGTTGAGTATATAACATCGGAATCACTAGGATAGCAACAAACAAGGAAGATACAAGTGAGAAAGTAACTGTCCAAGCCTGATCTTTAAACAGTTCACCCGAAGCTCCATGAAGATAAACAATCGGAAGAAATACCACAATAGTCGTCAAAGTAGAAGCAATAACCGCATTTGCCACCTCCGCAGTTCCGGTGACCACTGCCTCCTTAACACTCACTCCTTTTTCCTGATTCCGGAAAATACTTTCTATAACTACAATGGCATTATCTACCAGCATACCCGCTCCGAGAGCCAACCCTCCCAAAGTCATAATATTCAGCGTAAGCCCATTGAAAAACATCAAATTGAAAGTTGCTACAATAGAGATTGGAATAGAAAGACTGACAATCAACGTTGTTCCCATTCGACGAAGGAATACAAACAATACAATGACAGCAAGGACAATACCCAATATAGCACTGCTTTTCACTTCACCGATAGCACTTTTTATAAAAGTCCCCTGATTGGAGATTACCTGAAAATGATAGCCGGGCAAAGCATCTTCTATCACTGCCAACCGACTAGTTACTTCGTCTACCACCTTCACCGTATTGAAACGCATTTCCTTATAAATAGACAAACCGATACTACGTTTTCCATTAATACGTACAATGTTTTCGGGACGTGCATTCACAAACTGCACAGTAGCTACTTCTTTCAAAAAGACGGGAGCCTTGTTGAGATCTGTCACAGTTTCAGAAGAACTATTCCCTGAAGTCTCCTGCTGTACCGGTTTATATCCGACGATCAAATTTTCAAAATCGGCTTCTGTGGAAAACAGACTCGAACTTTTCACTAAATACTGCAATCCCAATTCACTTACCCGTCCTCCGGATATGCTCTGATTATTAGACTCAATACGCGAAGCGATATCCTCTATCTTTAATTGGAAAGCATTTAATTTATAAGGATCAGTCTGAACGGTAAGGGTAGTCACTTCCTCTCCCGAAAGAGTCACTTCGGCAACACCTTCCAAGCGAATCAGCTCGTTACGGATATAACTTTCCGCAATCCTTCGCAATTCCGCCATATCCGTAATATTCTGATGAGACATCCCCACCAGGACAACTGGCGACAGATTCGCGTCGTGTTGCGTTATTTTTAGTTCCGTAATCTCCTTATTCTGGGCAAACGGATTCATAGCTTTCTGCAAATCGAGAAAAGCTTCATCCATATCCTTTGTCCAAGTATATTCTACGGTAATCCGTGCCGTTCCCGCTTTAATCACCGAAGACACCTGTGTAACGTCACTCTGCCGAATAGCCATGGATTCCATGTTTTTCACAAATTGTTTTTCGATCTCTTCAGGAGGACGTTCTCCTACCTTTAGTTCGATAAACAAGCGGGGATTATTCAGATCAGGCAATAAGTCGACACTCAACTGATCGTATGACACCTTTCCCAACAATAAGAGGGCAAATACAATCATACAAATTGTAACCGGATTGCCTACTGCAAATTTGATTATATTCTTCATAAGTATTTCCTATTTTCAAAAGGCACGTTTATTCGTCATACGAATAATTTACTTTTGAATTTTTACTTTAGCATCTTCCTTCAATGTTTCAAACCCCTTCACTACCAGATTGTCATTTACTTTGAGTCCGGATATGATTTCAATGTTATATTCATCCTCTAAGCCTGTTTCTAAATTACGTATCTTTGCGGTATTCTTCTCAACGACATATACATATTTGCGACGACGGTTCGACAGAATCACGTCCTTGGGGATAATAATGGAGCTGTCTGCTCTGTCTACCACAATATCTGCTTTAGCAAACATACCCGGACGCAATTTTAGTTGATTGTTATCAACTAAAACCTTTCCTTTATAGGTACGCGTTTCCGAACTGATTGCGGGAGATAATTCGCTGATTTTCCCTCTCAAAGTATCACCCGGTATGGTGTAATGAGTAATATATACCGGTTGTGCTTCCTTGACATAGCGGATGCTGCTCTCCGGCAGATTGATATCCATATACATTTTATCATAAGCCATTAGACTTACTACCGGCTTACCCTGCTCTACCCTGATATCAGTTGTATAATGGGGCAGGTCAACAATCACACCATCAAACGGAGCTTTTACCTTCATTTTCTCCAAATTGAGTTGTGCGTTTTCATAATCATAACGGGCATTCGTCACCTTAACTTCCGTATTCCGCATCTCACTCATCGTCACCCCTCCCTTTTCATAAAGCGCTTTTTGTTTCGATTGCTCCTGTTCGGCTATTTCGAGACTGAGCTTTTTAGCGTCGATAGCAATGCCGTTTTCATATTCTTTGTCTTCCAACCGGACAATTATCGTACCTTTACTCACCCTATCTCCCATTTTGAAAGTTTTTCCTGTCTTCGGATTAATTTGAAGTTTATAAAAGCCGCTCATTTCAGAGTTCAGAGACACCCCATAAGTAGGCTGTACTGTTCCTGTTGTATTTATCAGTTTACTGATCGAACCTTTTTTCAGTTCGACAACAGATACCGGAGTAGCAATGTTATTGGGTGCGTTTTGTGGTCTGTCACCACAGCTTGTCAAGCCTATAGTTGCTAATAAAGAAAATGCTATTAAAATGTGATACTGTTTCATGGTCTGCTTATTTTTTATCGATTATATCTTTCATCGGAACAATAGGAATATTCTTGTCGAAGTCATACAATGAAAGAATTTTAAGATTAAGTAATTCTATTCTGTAGTTGATTAATGCTTGCGTATAAGTGATTTTCTTATTTGAAAGTTGTGTCTGGAACTGACTCATTTCCATACCGGTAATATCGCCTTCCCGATAACGTGTCTGGTTCAGATCATAAGTTAATTGAGCATTTTGCACATTCTGCTCGGCAATTTTGATCTGAGTACGGAGATTCTCAAGACTACGCCATACCTGACGGATATTCAGTTCAATATCTACCTTTTCTTCATGAAATTCAAGTTCATTAATTTGTTGTGCAACCTTTTGTGCTTTGATTCGTGCTCTCTTTTCCCCCCAATCGAATATAGGAACAGTAAAACTGATAGAAACACGTGGATTTTGTGTCGGATTATTAAACATTTTATTCAAATGACGGTTATCTCCCATTAATCCGAATGACAAAGAGATATCCCCTTTGAACTCATTCAATGCTTTCGTCTTAATCATTTCAAACTCAAGTTCTTTACTTTCTATTTCACGCTGACGAAGTTCCAACCGTGAGCCTAATCCATGTGTGATAGCTTGTTCCAAATCTACTTGAATAGGTTTAATATCAACTTCGGCAAATACTAAAATATCCTCATCCAATCTCATTCCAAGTGTTTGTTTCAACTTATCTTTCGCATTTTCCAAACTCACCTTACTCTCGTCTACCGACGAACGAGCTGTCGCTAGATTCAACTCAGCCTGAAAAAGTTCGTCTTTGGCTGCTAAATCCGCTTCTACCTTATTTTTTATAATATCATAGCTTTGCTGGGCATTGATTAGTTCCTCACGGCTGATTTCCAAATTACTTTGCGCCATATAAACAGCATAAAATTGGTCTGTTATACTTTTTTCCGTATTCAACCGCTGCAGAGCATAACTAATATCAGCATTTTCATAATCATATTCAATCTGTTTCAATTCCATTTTCCGCTTGTTGTAAGTGAAGATAGGTTGAGTCAATTGCAAATAGAGGTCATTGCTGAATGCCCGGTCGCTGGTTTTATTCCCTTCCAAAATGGAATTATTGTCTTGCCAACCGAACTTGTTGATTAACGAAATCGTACCGTCCGTCCATAAGATGGGTTGCTCAATTTGAAAAGTCCCACTACTGTTGAGCGTTTCATTAGTATACCATTGCGACAGCCGGTTATCGAAACGCCTGTTTTTGTTATAATCTAACGGATTCAGGTTTAACGAGAACCGCGATTTCAACGAAGCCTTCTGAGCAATCAGGTTCTGTTTATACCTTTCCAAATTCATATAGGAACGGCGGAGAGAAGGACTGTTTTCCTGCGCAATTTCCATAGCCTTGTCAATCGTTAAGGGAATTTGCCCTTGCGAGGGTAATGTAATTCCCATGAAAACAACAATTGCCAGTAGCATTCTTTTTAATAGTAGTAAGTCAATTTGCATATAGTTTGCTGTTTTAATTAATATCGTTTCACTATTTTCACTGCGTCGGCTGTTACAGACCGCAGTTTACATTCATCTGTCAGTACCACCCGGACCGTATCTGAGTCAAAGTAGTAACTACCCAGTTGTTCCCACCCCTCATTTGCTTTTCTCAGGTTAACATAGGCATCTTCTACCTCACTGCCATACTTTACTTTAAAATGATATTCCCCCTGAAGATTATTGTTCCAACGAAGTTCATCATCCTTGAATACATGATAATACAAGTCATACTGACCGACTTCCGGTACAGGTACTTTCCATGTAGCAGTCTGGCTGCCGTCCCCACTTTTAATCACAAAAGCCGAACGAATATATTTTCCATAATATCTGTCATTGGTAGTAGCCGTCCATTGTAAAGGCGGACGCCACCAGGATATACCCGAATATTTAAAAGGTGTTTCCTCCACTTCGTCCAACCACTTAGGCAAGAGCCCCACAATGGGAGGAGCGGAAAGAATAAAAAGAGTAGAATCTTCATTATCCACAATAATTTCCCCCGGCAAATCGAACGAAGATTCCGGCAATATATAAATACTGTCTTTGACTATTTTGTTTCGTTCCTGTTTGACATTATTTATGTCTTGACTAATTATATTCGGAAGATTCCCCGAAACCATAGTATTAATCTCAACATTACGGATCTGATCTTCCCAAACCGAAACAAATTCCTTACTGGTATGAGCAGGCATCTCTATTTTTGTTTTGGCTCTGGGGTCTTCCAAAGGCTGATACCACCAACCGTCTTTACGAATATCCATGTGAATAATCCCATCATAATCCGAATTATTACTTATCAGCATTTTCAATACAAAAAATTCTTCTCCACCCTTATTGGTAATTTTAGTCAATGTTGGTTCCCCTAACGAGTAAAAAGGAAGAGGTGTTGTTTTTTCCCATTCTCCCAACAATGAACGAATATCTGTCCGACTTATCTCTCCCAATGTGTCGAGCATATTTTCAAACTTTATATTCAAAAAAGTATTACGTTTCAGCAATGAATATAATGAGTCCCTAAAGGCTTCTACGCCCATATTTATTTCTGCCCTGGCAAAAAGACGGCTTGCTTCCTGTCCGACGATATTATTCTGCAAGTTGCGCAGTTCCATATCGACCAGCAATTCTTTAAATGTACGCTTCTCCAGCAACAGAACAGCCTTTTCATTATTACTAATACCATTAATCTGACGCTCCCAACCTCCATTCTCTGATTTTTTTTGCAAATACAACTCAATCACCCGGTTGGCAACAGGCCATTCCGAAGAAAAAATATTATACCGGAAATTATAGATTTGTGGAAAAAGAAAATAAGGATTTGCCTCTGACGAAAGATTACCTTTTCCCCTGCTACCGGATGAAAAATTATAATTTCCTTCCGTTTGCGCAAATCTCCAGATAAAATTATTGAACGTACGCATCTGTGCTTCCTGCAAACTGATTTCATTCCTGTCTCCATATCTCGACCAACGTATATGGTTTTGAACCTGTTTCTTCATATCCATATCATCAAACAATGCCCCTTTTTCCGGAAATAAGACCATTTCCGGTTGCACGGTTTCCTGTGCTTGCGACCAAGCACGTTCATAACCCACAAATTGTATTGGTACTTCTATCAACGAAAACCGTTTGAAAGGATAATCCAATTTATAGTTTCGAGCCAGTTGGTCTTTAACATTACGTATTAATGAAGGGATCGTATCGTGGATAGAATCCAAAGCTGCCGAAAAGAAGTCATGTCCTTTCAGATGCCAGATACTATATAGGATGCTGTCTGCAGATATACTTTTCTGCTGATAATCTCCTATGGCCAGTGATATTGTTTGAGACGGAAAATCTCCCTTAAACGTATAAACCCCATGTTCATCGCTCTTACCTTCGCCTTGGGAAAGCGGAACCAACCCTGCTAGAGGCTTCACTTTCAAATGGTAATTGCTGAAATAAGTTTGTTGCCAGTCCGGATTTTCATCACTATAACCAGTTCCGGCACGAGGATACCAATATG
>OGKA01002294.1_pt1 | contig 12312 bp, 13 predicted proteins | sample 1572211 | NCBI WGS metagenome assembly OGKA01 (sample SAMEA2582125, study PRJEB24529) | metagenome | biome: Human gut stool | place: China | collected 2011
ACATGTTTAAACATGAGATTAAAAAATTGATTTAATTTTGTCGCATTACTTATTGTAATTCATCTGATATAATATTAAAAAATAGGAGGTCAAAATTATGTGTGAAGAAATTATATTTTTGATAGATGATGTGCTTAGTGAAAATAATTTAAGTAAAAATTGGTTGGAAGAAAATGTAAAGTTGCAAAGACGTCAGTTAAACTCCTATGCAAATAACAAAGTGAAAAGAATAGGCCTTGATGTATTAGCTAGGATATGCGTTGCGTTGAATGTTGAGGTTGGAGATATAATGAAAATTCAACATAAAATCGGAGGAAGATAAATGGAAACGAAAGTGATAATTATTCCAGATGGTAAAATCTGTGATTATATTGATGGTAAATTTAGAAATGATACGCCAGAAGAATATGTAAGACAAACTGTTGAAAAAAGACTTGTCAATGAACATAAATACTCAAGAGATAGAATATGTGTTGAATATACTGTACAAATAGGTTCTGGGAAGAAAAGAGCTGATATTGTAATTTTTCCTGATGAAGAAACAGATAAAAAACAAGAAAATATTAAGATAATAATTGAATGCAAAAGTGAAAAAATAGAAGCTAATAATGCTAAGGATGGTGTGGCTCAATTAAAATCATATATGTCCGCTTGCCCTAATGCTGAATGGGGGATGTGGACAAATAGTAAAGAAAAGTTTGTCTTTAAAAAATTTACTGATGATAAAGGTGTAATTCAGTTTATGGATTACAATGATATACCATCTGCAGATGGCAATATTGATGATATCAATCGTCCGAAGAGAGCTTCACTTAAGAATGCATCAGATGACAATCTTTTATTTACATTTAAGACTTGCCACAATCACATTTATGTAAATGAAGGTATGCAAAAACAGCCGGCATTTTTTGAGTTGCTTAAAGTTATTTTTTGCAAAATTGAAGATGAAAGAAATATCCCAAAAGCTCTTGAATTTTACGCAACGAGCGAAGAACGCTCTAATTCAGATGGACAATTAACGGTTAAAAATAGAATTGAAAAAATATTTGACCGCGTAAAAAAAGAAAAAAAGAATGCAAAAATTTTTGATCCTAATGACACTATAAAACTTAACCCCAGAACATTATCATATATTGTTAGTGAGATTCAAAAATACAGTTTACTTAATACAAGAATTGATATTAAGGGAAAAGCTTACGAGGAAATTGTTGGTGCAAATTTGCGTGGCGATAGGGGAGAGTTTTTTACACCAAGAAATGTTATGGCGATGGTAGTAGAAATGATAAATCCGACTATCGATGAAAAGGTATTGGATTCTTCTTGCGGTACAGGTGGATTTTTGGTAACTGCAATGACCTATGCGATGAAGCAACTGAGGGTAGAATTTGAAAAAGAAACTGGCAAGTTAAAATCTGAATGGGATGATTTTGAAAAGAAAGCCTTTCAAGACAAAATTTCAGATATGGCTATGAATAATTATTTTGGATTTGATATAAATCCTGATTTGGTTAAAGCCACAAAAATGAATATGGTAATGAATAATGATGGTAGTGGTAATATTTTGCAAAACAATTCTTTACTTCAACCACATGAATGGACAGATGATTTTAAAACAAGATTGTCAGCAGCTTTGCAGATAGATAAGAAAATACTTATCAATAAAGATAGCATAGGATATTTTGATGTTATTGTTACAAATCCACCGTTTGGAAGCAAGATTCCAATTAAAGACCATGCCATATTAAGCCAATTTGATTTGGCGAAAATTTGGAAGCAAGATAAGAAAACTGGTAAATGGACTATTACTGATAGATATCAATCTTCAGTATCGCCAGAAATTTTATTTATAGAACGTTGCTATCAATTTTTAAAACCAGGTGGAAGAATGGGAATTGTACTTCCTGATGCCTTACTTGGTTCACCGGGAACAGGTTATATAAGAGAATGGTTAATCAAATATACTAAAATCATTGCAAGTATTGACTTGCATGAAGATACGTTCCAACCAAGGAATGGTACTCAAACTTCCGTGTTGATTTTACAAAAGAAAACTGAAGAAGAAATTTCAAAAGAGGAATCAACTGGGCAAATGGCAGATTATAATATCTATATGGCTATAGTTGATAAAATTGGACACGACAAAAGAGGGAACACACTTTTTAAAAGAGATAACGACGGAAATGAAATTATGGTTCCGGAAAAACAAAACATATATAAACTTGATGAAACATCATCAGGAGATAAAACTGCCCAAATGGAAAGTAGAGAAAAAGTTGTTGATGATCAAACTATATTAGTTCCAAACATTTTTAAAGAATGGAAAATAAATGAGGGTATATCATGGTAAACTCCGCAGCTAGAAAATTAGAAAAAGAGAGAATAGATAAAGGTGATTTCCCTAAAGATGATATAAGTTGGTCTAGTGTATCTTTAAGTGAGATATTAGAAAGAGATAATAGGCTTGAAGCTTCAACTTTTAACATAAATAGAGATCATGCAATACAACTTTTAAAAAATAGTAAGTATGAATTAGCATTATTGGGAACAAATGAATTTGGATTTAAAGACTGTTTTTATGGACCAAGAGCAAAAAGGAATTATCTAACGAATATTGACAATACATCAATAGGATTTCTTGGTAGTTCAGAAATGTTAGATATATTTCCAAATCCTGTAAAATTTGTTTCTCCTGATAATCCTATGATAAATTCCCTTTCTTTAACGGAAGAAACAATATTAATATCTCGCTCAGGCACTATAGGTAATATAACTTTTGTTAATAAATCATTATCAAAATTTTTAGTGAGTGAGCATGCAATTAGATTGGTTATGAACGAATTCCCAGGGTTCGTGTATACTTATTTAAAAACTGATGTTGCACAAAATTTGCTTCATGCTGAAAAATTTGGTTCAGTAATTTTAGAAATAGAACCTGAAGCTATAAAGAACATGCTGATTCCAAACCCACCTGTATTAATTAAACAAAAAATACATGATTTAATTATAGATTCATACTGTAAAAGAGATGAATCAAATGATTTAATTAATGAAGCTACAAGGATATTAATAGATGCGTTAGAACTTCCACCTATGGATGATATGGAAAAAGAGGCATTTTCTTATAGTGAAGAAATTTCTTCTTTTCCTGTTAAATTGAGTGAATTAAACGGTAGGCTTGAAGGGAATTATTATACAACCGTAGTTCCCGTAATAGAAAAATATTTAAGCAAGAATGCTGAATTATTTAGATTGAGAGATAAAAAGATTACAGATAGGATAATTTTGGCTGGTGTCTTTAAAAGAAATTATGTACAAAAAGGGCAGGGATATCCTTTTATTGGTGGAAAAGAAATTACACAATTATCGCCGAAAACAGATAAATATCTTTCGTATATAACTCATAAAAAAAGATATGAAAAAGAATTGCGAGTAAAAGAAAATTGGATATTGGTAACAGATAGAGGAACAATAGGGAAAGTAGTTATAGTGCCTAAACACATGGAGAATATGGCAATAAGTCAAAATGTTTTAAAAATAGCTCCTAAAATTTATCCTGGATATATTTACTGTTTTCTAAACTCTGATTATGGGCAATTATTAATAAAAAGGCAAAGCTATGGTTCTGTTGTTAATATGATAGATAATAGTTGTATGGGAGATGTTCAAGTGCCAATATTAAAAAATAGAAAAATAGTAGAAAAGATAGATTCATTAGTTTTAAAAGCAAATGAATTAAGATATGAAGCTTATAAACAGGAGCAAAAAGCGATTAATATAATGAATAATGATGTTTTAGGCTTATAGTATAGTTGGAGGAAATATTCATTGCAATAAAATTTTTATTTTAAATTGCAATATGAAATTGAACAGTATCCAAATCTACAATTCTATTAACTTCTTCAAGAAAGACATCCAAGGGAGTTCTATAATTTAGAAGCTTGCGTGGCAAATTATTACACCATTGAAGTGTTCGTTGAATTGTTTCCTCTGAAACGGCTTTTATTGGCATTTCTTTCGGTATACATCTACGAAGTAAACCATTATGCCTTTCGTTTGATCCACGTTCCCAAGCAGAATAAGGTCTAGCAAAATAAATAGACAAGGTTTCATTTTCTAAATTAGATATCTCTGAAAACTCTAAACCGTTATCTGCAGTTATTGTTTTACATAAGCAAGCTAGATTAACATCTTTAAACGTATTTAACCATGCATGCAGTGTTTCTTTTACATCATTAGCACGCGCTGAGGGACACCGTAAAGCCACATACAATCTGCTTTTACGCTCAAGTAAAGAGATTAAAACATGGTCTGTTTTATCTTTTGTTCCACGGACGGTATCTAATTCCCAATGTCCGAATTCTTCGCGCGTTTCAATATTAGGATCACGAAGTTCTATGGATTTACCAAGTTCTCGCTTATGTTTTCTAGAAATAGATTCTCGTTGGGAACGCCGTACTACCAATGGTAAATCAATTGCTTTTATACCTAATACACCTTTGTGAAGATAGTGATATAAAGTTTTAGTACAAACCATTTCACCACGCACAAACAACACCTTATGTTTAGCATATTCAACAGCAGCATCAAATGACCAACGATTAGCTAGAGTCTTGCTTTCAATCCAATTTATAAAAGATTCTATAGCACCAATTCTCATGGTATTAAAGGAGCCAACACGTTGTCTTTCATATGTAGCTTGCCCAGAATCAGCTAAATATACAAGTTGAGATTTACCTTGTCGAATTTGAATTACAGTACCACGTTTTAATTCTGTATAAATAGTTGTTCTAGAACGGCCCAGTGCACGTGAAATTGCAGAAATACTATCTCCTAGAACGATTCTCTTTTCTAAATAAAATCGTTCTTTGAAGTTTAAGTGTTTGTGCGTAATGTCGTGTTATGATTATTGTAGTCCATAGTGATTACCTCTGTTATATTTTGATTAGAGACCTAAATCATAACACAAGGTTCACTATGGATTTTTTATGTGTTCAATTTCATTCTACAATTAAGCGTATAAAAAAGATATTTGGTTTTAAAATAAATATGTTGATAGTTGTGTAATCTATTATTATTAATTGGATAGAGGTGGTAAAGATGCCTGAGCAAGAAGTTATCATAAGGAATGATACATTAATTGAGCAAGGAACTCAATTTGAGTCTATGTTGAAAGAATGGGGATTGCCATCAGAAAATATAATTGCTAATACAGATGAACGTATTAGGTTGATAAATAACTTACCTAGCCTTATGGCTAATATTCCTGCAGAACAGAGGCAAAACGCAACATATTTATCTAGATTTGTTGCAGGTGCTTTGATAGGACTTTTTGATGCTTCATTAAATTATATTTGGAATGAAGTTGTTATAAGTCTTCGAAAACGAATTATTTATTTTGGTATTGATGTATTTTTTGATAATGCGGTTTCAACTAAGGTAAGAGATCAATATTTGACAGAGGAGGATTTGTCTGGTATTAAAGATCGAGTTATGCTCGAGACCCTTAAAAAGTTGGAGTGGATATCAAATGTAGTTTATTTAAAGTTATGTCATATATTAGATATGAGGAATCAAATAGGCGCATCTCATCCTAATTCTTATGATATTAATGCACTAGAACTATTAGGGTGGTTACAAACGTGTGTATCTGAGGTAATTACTGATAAGCCATCTGATTCAGCAGTGCTTATAAGAGGGATTATTCAAGGAATAAAAACAAATAGAGAACCAATAGATGATAATAAAATACAATCTATTGGTGAAGCTATTGCAAAACTTTCATCTTCAATGGCGGGAGCATTATTACGTTCATTATTTGGTATTTTTATTGCAGATGATACATCTGTGGAGATGAGAAATAATATTCTTAAAATTTCTAAAGAGGTTTGGGAGTACTGTAAAGAAGATATTAAAGTTGATTTTGGAGAGAAGAAGCTTCTTTATCGTAATAGTTTACAAACGACAAAAGAAGAGTTGGCATATAAGTTTTTAGAGAATTGTAATGGTTTGTCATATTTATCTATCACTGAACGTAGCTTAACTATTAGTGGCTTGTGTGATGATCTAATTCAAGTTCATGATAGTTGGGATAATTATTATCATGAAGTACCTTTAGCAAGAGAAATAATGAAATATATTTCCTCTTCTGTAGATATTCCCAAGGATAGAGAAATAAAATTAATTAACACTTTTTTAGCTTGTAGAATTGGTCGAGAGGTTTCATATTGCGATGGAGTTTCACCAGGAGCTATAAAATATTATGATTCTTTATTTAAGTTATTATCAGAGGAGCAAATTAAAGTAACCTTAGTTGAATTAAATAAATACTTAGACTCTATATCTTCAGGGACATCTATAAGAGCAAGAAATATAAGGCAAATTATAAATATATTGAATCGAGAAGATATTAATGAAAGGCTAAAAGAAATTATTGATTATATGATTTCTTTTGATAATAAGAATATAATTCATAAAGTATATAAAGATAAAAAATTTAAGGACATTTCAAAGGGGATTTTAATGTTTAGTTGATTATATTTCAATTTATTATTTATTTGAATTATGTATAGTAGACGAATCACAATACATCAATCTTATCGTATAGGATATTATATCTAAATTGATTGCTACAATTGGGTGGAAATAAGACCTATTTTTAGCTATTACTAAGCTAAATAAGCCTCCTTTCTTTTAGATGGGAGGCTTTTGTATTTTTTACAGAAATTGGTATACTGATTTTAAGTTATAGATTTTTGTTTAAACAGTTGTTTGCAAATAGAGGGGCTATGAATATAACAAGGTCTTTTGGCGAGTATCCAAAATATTCTCTCCATGATGCGCGGGTACAAAAAATAGAATACGTAGACGATAATTTGATCTTTACATTTGAGTACATTTTTTCCTACGAAAACGGTGCTGAACAAACTCATAAGGCTCAAGTTGTATTTGAGACGTGCGATATAGATTTTTTTGAAATCCTCGTATTTAATACTACAATTCTGGATACTTTCACAGGTAAAAGAATTGAGTTACCTCAGTATCAACAGGATTATAGTGATAGTGAATTTGAGGTCATTACGGAGACCTATAATTGGGGACGAGCTGTACTTCAGGGGTGGTTATGGACCGAAGGGAATCCCGTATATTGTATAATGAACATATACTTTCAAGGTGATATGGTATATGTAATTGATGAGGCTTAAAATGAGCGATTTAGATTTTACTATTTGCTGTACAGTTACTTTCTACAGCAAGAAGAGGAGAACTCCACCGAATTTGAATAATGGAAAGTATTGCTCTCATCTTGTTATAAAGGGCGCTGAACAGTTGTTAGGTGTAAACTTTATTGATGGTGAAGATGCCATTTTTGATAAATCAATACGTGCCAATGCGTTGCCAATAAACGAAGATATAGATTATTCTGCACTACAAGTAGGTACTGAGTTCCTTATCGTGGAAGGTGGAAATATTGTTGGTGAAGGGATTGTAAAAGAAATCTTTCAACATAAACCGTATAGGAGTAAATAGCTATGGGCTATAAAAATGTTTGTATCAACTGTAGAATCTCCTTGTCGGAGGGCACAAACTACGAGCTGTTTAATACCAATAAAACCTGCCCCACATGTAAAGGTAAGATGTACTTTGTGAATGAGAAGTTCAAAGCCCCTAAAAAATCTAATGATAAAGAATGGAAAATCATCGAATATTTGTTGTTGAGCGGCTATGATTTCCGCAATCCTTATTGTGGACATGAGCAATGTATTTATTTTGAGTTCCCTAAGAACCTACAAGAGGCTGAGGCGTTTATTTGTGAGATGCGAAAGTTAAAGTAATCACTATTATTGGAGTTTATATGATTAAAATTATTGATGGGAAACCGTATTTAGATCAGGTAAAAGAGCTAATTACAGAGTATACGCAATGGCTTGGTCGCGATTTGTCCTTTCAGAATTTAGATAAGGAATTAGCAGATATAGCAGAGAAATATACGACGCCAAATGGTGAATTATTGGTGGCGGTAGATGACAATGGTGTTGTTCTTGGCATGGTGGCGTATTATCAGCATAGCGATACCCGTTGTGAAATGAAACGACTCTATGTGCGTCCTGCAGGGCGCGGTCATGCTCTAGGTGATCGTCTGATTGAAAGTATTATGGACCATGCTAAGGCCTCTGGATATAAAGAAATGGTACTAGATACAATTGAACCGTTGCAAGCAGCAATCCATTTGTATAAGAAGCATGGCTTTGTTGAATGTGAGCCGTATTATCATAACCCTATGGATGATGTTATCTATATGAGCAAGGAACTCGATTGATAGAGACTATTGATAGAAACTATTTAGTTTAATAGAGCTTATTTAATCGTATAGTTTATTAAAATGGTAGATACCATTTATTTGATAGCATATATCGCGGGAGTTGGTGGAGGAGCTTTTATGGCGATTACGTATACCGAAGAACGAAATTTTACCCCTCAACAGGTGTCAGATTTATTCTTGTCTGTTCGTTGGGTGGTAGGGAAATATCCCGACCGATTGCACAAGGCGCTCATGAATTCCTCTCGTGTGATGAGTGCTTGGGATGGCGACCGTTTAGTCGGTCTTATTCGTGTCATGGATGATAGTGAGCTGGTATGCTTCATCAATTATGTGCTAGTTCATCCTGATTATCATGGCCGAGGTATTGCAGGTCATTTACTAGAAATGGTAAAAGAAGCTTATAAGTCTTACTTGTACATTAATGTTATGATTGGTGATAGTAAGAATGCACCGTTTTATGGGAAGCATGGCTTTAAAATAAAAGAAGATTCCTTACCAATGCAATATCGTAATGTTCCGAAATATACAAAAAGATAATTGGTCGGATAATCTGTATAGCAAGTAAGTGGTCACATTGTTAATAAAAGGCTACACGTACATAGAGTTACGTGTAGCCTTTGTTATGTAAACGGTATATACTAAAACAGATATGTATATACGATGGAGAAGGATATGGATATTTTAATACGAAAAGCGACAACCGCTGATTTAGATTTAGTGACACATATAGAAGCGACTTGTTTTCCGCCTGCTGAAGCGGCGCCTCGTGAGGCTTTTAAGGAACGATTAGATCATTATGCAGGGCAGTTTTTAATTGCTTTTGACGGCGATACACCTATTGGTTTTATCGATGGCTTTGTATCGGATGATGAAGTCTTGACGGATGAGATGTTCGCCGATGCTTCACTGCATAATCCCAATGGCGCATGGCAGATGATTTTTGGTCTAAATACAATGCCAGAATACCGCAACCGTGGTGTAGGTGGTCAGTTAATAGAGGCCTTTATCGATCTTGCGAGAGAGGAAAAACGTAAAGGCGTTATTCTAACCTGTAAGGAAGAAAAGATTCCCTATTACGCCAAGTTTGGTTTTGTGAATGAAGGTGAATCTGTATCTGATCACGGCGGTGCTAAATGGTACCAAATGCGGATTGTATTTTAGGTGCTTAGAAATGAGTAGAGATTAACTATTTATGGTTTTGCAATAAAACTGAATATATTAGTTCCCATATAAAAGAAGCTGAAATCTTTGCAGTGCATTGATTTCAGCTTCTTTTTTGTTGGGAAAAATATTAAGTTTCTACCATTAATGTAATTAGACTATACGGATTTGCCTATTCTTGTATATATCAAAATCCATATGGTTATTTAAATAATTTCTTTAACTTGCGCCACACCTTTATCGGTCAGCATATAGTACCCATTTGTCACATACAACAAGCCTTGTTTCTTAAGGTGTGATGCGGCTTGGTGGGTATAGTCTGGCTTCCAGTTCAAGTGTTCGTGAATGGTGCCGATACCATTTTCAATAGCCGCTACAGGTGTATTCATATGGGTATAGATGTGGCAAAGCATCATCGTTTCTCGATAGTGACGACGCAAGTGGCATTGGCGAAGATAGGTTGCAATATAGCCTGTCTTTGGCGTGCAAATAACGGCAATTAATAATGCGAGACCAATCGTCGTTGCGATAGCGCCTGCAATGGATACGTCTAGGGTGAAAGCAACTTCTGTACCGATGACGGCACAGATAATGCCGATGATGATACTGCTAGTGAGCATGGCTTTCACAGAGTCCGTCCATAAATAAGCGATAACCGCAGGTCCGATCATGAGGCCGATAACGAGGATGGCGCCTACCGCTTGGAAGGAGGCCACTACAGTGAGGGATACCATGGTCATCAGCACGTAGTGGATAAGGGAGGGCATGAAGCCGAAAAGACCTGCCAATAGTGGATCGAAGGTAGAGAGCTGCAATTCCTTGTAGAAGAGCATAACTAATACGAGGTTGATGACCGCTACCCCAAGTGAAATCCATAGTGATACAGGACCTAAGTCGGTACCGTTTACAATCCATCTGTCGAATGGAGCGAATGCGATTTCCCCTAGAAGTGCCGTATCTACGTCAAGGTGTGCGTTGCCGCTATAGAGACTGACGAGGATGATGGCAATGGAGAATAGAAGGGGGAAGATGATACCAATGGACGCGTCTTCGTTGACGAGGCCCGTGTTATGAACCATCTCTGTAAGCCATACCGTTCCTACGCCGACTAATGTTGCCCCTACTAAAAGCAAAGGTGAGTTTAAATCTTCCGTTACAAAGAAAGCGAGCACGATGCCGAGGAATACGGTGTGTGTAATGGCGTCTGCCATCATGGACATGCGGCGCAGCACGAGGAATACACCAGGGATAGCGCACGCAATGGATACTGCAATGGCGATGAGTAAAATCTCTGTATGTACTGTCATGGGGCACCTCTTTTCCAGAATTGCCACAAGATGCCTCTATTAGGTGCAAAAATGAGGCTCAACAGTACGATAACCGATAGAATGACGATGATTGCAGGACCTGTAGGCAGTTTTTGTACTGTTGTACTCCAAATGGTACCGCCGATAGCAGATACCATGCCGAAACATCCTGCTAGTATACACATGGTACCTAGCTTGTTCGTCCACTGACGGGCCCCTACGGCCGGTGCAATGAGTAGGGAACTAATCAAGATAGCACCTACTGATTGAATGCCGATGATGATGGTCATGATCAATAGGGAACGATATAAAATGAGTGTAAAGGTGACGGGAATTTGCAATGTTTTAGCGTATTCTACGTCGAAAGAGATGAGCTTTAGTTCTTTCCAAAATAAGACTGTTAAAACGATAATGATGAGCGCTGCTGCCGATGTAATGTACACATCGCGGGCTAATATGGTGGCGGCCTGTCCAAATATAAATTTTGAAAGCCCAGCCTGACCTGCATTGTTTAGACTTTGAAGGTAGGTGAGTAGAACCATACCAAGACCAAAGAAAGCAGATAGTATAGTAGCCAGAGCGCCATCGAATTTGATTTTACTGTTTTCTACTGTGATGGTAATGAGCCACGCCGCAGTGATAGAGGACAGGGCGGCACCTATAATGAGTATCTCAATGTCTTTTATACCGGTCAGCAAGAATGCGATGACTACACCGGGCAGTGCCGCGTGGGAGAGGCCATCACCGATGAGGCTTTCCTTGCGCAGTACTGCAAAGGTACCTGCAATACCACTGGCAAGGCCCAAGAGAGCTGTGCCGAGCAATACCATCTGTGTCGTGTAGGATTGGAGTATGGTCATACAATCCTCCCTTTGCCGTAGGTGCGCTCGATGGCTTCTTCAGTAAAGGACTCTGCCACAGGACCGTAGGCAATAGTTTGCTTATTGACCATCGTTACCCAGTCAAAATACTGAGGCACCGTATTTAAATCGTGGTGTACGACGATAACCGTTTTGCCCCGCGCTTTCATTTCTTGTAATAGGGAAATAATAGCGTGCTCCGTAGTTTTATCGACGCCTTTGAAGGGCTCGTCCATGAGGTAAATATCTGCCTCTTGTACGAGGGCTCTTGCGAGGAACACACGCTGTTGTTGGCCCCCTGAAAGTTGACGGATTTGTCTGTTTACATAGTCGCTCATGCCCATTTTTTCAATCATGGAGAGGGCCAGCTCCTTATCCTTTTTACTTGGTCGTTTGAACCAACCTAGATGACCATAGCGGCCCATTAGTACAACGTCTAATACGGTAGTAGGAAAGTCCCAGTCTACGCTACCGCTTTGAGGGACATAAGCGATTTTCTTGTAATCCTTTTTGTCCATTGCAAGGTGGTGGTCGATATAAAACTTAACACTACCTGAGATAACTGTTAATAGGCCTAACATGGCCTTTAATAATGTAGATTTGCCGGCCCCATTAGGGCCGACGATGGCCGCTAAGGAACCGATGGGTACCTTCATATCTACGT
>OGKA01002304.1_pt1 | contig 12284 bp, 7 predicted proteins | sample 1572211 | NCBI WGS metagenome assembly OGKA01 (sample SAMEA2582125, study PRJEB24529) | metagenome | biome: Human gut stool | place: China | collected 2011
TCTCCAACGAATTGAACAACTTGGGCGTTCGTGTAGCTCGCTTGGAAGACCGCGTAGGTAACGTAAAAGTTACTGGCGATGCTCGTCTTCGTTACCAAGATGCTGAACATGCTAAATCCAAATTCGACGCTCGTGCTCGTGTACAATTCAACGCAAAAGTAAACGATCGCACTGACGCAGTTGTTCGTTTGTCTTCTGGTAGCTTCGAATTGGGTAACTCCCAAAACGGTGGTAATGCAAACGCTACAATCGACCGCGCTTATGTAAACCATAAATTCGGCGAACGCGTATCCTTGAAAGCTGGTCGTTTCGGCCAAACTATCGGTGGCGGTTTAGCATTTGACGGTACTTTCGACGGTGCTCAATTGAACGCTGGTAACGACAAAATTATGGCTCAAGCAGCTTACGGTTACATGGTATCCGGCGAAGCAGCTGGCTTGACTAAAGACCAAAACGTAACTAACACTTACCTTGGCTTAAAAGGTAAAGTAGGTAAACACACTATGGTTGGTGGTTTCTACGATCGTGTAAACCAAGATAGCACTAATGGTTACAAAAATATCTATGGCTTCAACGCTGATGCTAACTTCGACAAAGTTTGGGTTGGTGGCGAATGGTTGAGAGATTCCCATGTTGATCATTCTCAAGCTTGGACTGCAGGTCTTGGCTTTGGTAACTACAACATCGCAAAACAAGGTACTTGGGGTGTTAAAGGTCAATACTTCAACCAAAAAGAAAACGCTCCTATCATTGATTCCACTTGGAACCAAAAATATGGTGCTGATTCCAAAGGTTGGTTGGCAACTGTTGACTATGCATTGCAAAACAACGTTGGCTTGTCCGCTTACTACGGTTTCGACTGGAAAACTCAATCCGGTAACGATCTTAACGACTTCTACCGTGCAGACCTTAACTACAAATTCTAATTTGATAGTTAACCATATAAAAGAGACTCCTTCGGGAGTCTCTTTTTTTATGATTAATATATATTCCTATAATAAATTGATATAAGAATACTCTTTATTATGCAATTTTGGTAATGTTAGACAATTTTAGATATTACATTTATTAGCTGTTATATTTATAAGTCATAAATTGTATGATTTATAAATACTGTTATTGGGGTGTGCAAATATTTTTATGTTAGTGCATTACTGCATATTCTATCTATATAAGCACTATAAATGGTATAATAAAGAGTATTAGATTTTCTTGTAAAGGAGGTAAGAATGAATCCTTCTTTTTCTCATATAAAAATGGTCGCCATAGATTGTGATGAAACCTTGGTACGTAGCGATAATACGGTTTCTGAGTATACGGTAAATGTATTGCAGCGTTTACAGCAGAAGGGGATTAGTATAACTATTGCTACGGGGCGCATGTATCAGACAGCAAAACCAATTGGTACTGCATTACAGCTTGGTAATGTACCGATGATTTTATTTTCCGGTGGATTAATTCAGGAGTTAGAAACGGGATATAAGCTATTCGAACAAACGGTTCCTATCGATGTAGTACATCGCATTTTTGAACTCGGTCAACACTATGATTGGCATATACAATCGTATGTAGATGATCATTTATTATGTCATCATAGAAATTGGCAATCTGATCGTTATGAACAGCAGACTGGAGCTGTAGCTGAGTTTTTAGGCGATAGAATCTATACGCTTTCCTCGGAACCTAACAAGCTTATTGTTATCGATACAGAAGAGGGTATTGATCGAATTATTGATATCTTAACGCCTTCAGTTGGTAATGAAGTTACATTGGTACGCAGTCAACGAGATTTTCTTGAAATCACTGCCCCTAATGTATCAAAAGGACGTGCATTAGCCCAATTAGCCATGGATAATAACATTGGTTTAGAACATATAATTTCTTTTGGTAATGCTGAAAATGATATTTCTATGCTCAGTGAAACGGGGTATTCAGTAGCTGTTTCAAATGCTACGAATCATGTAAAAGCTGTGGCTCATGAGGTATGTGGTCATCATAATGAAGATGGTGTAGCTCACTGGATAGAAAAGAATCTTTTATAATGGAGTAAAACTATGGAAGCATTTCGTTTATTAATTGTTACAGGTATGTCAGGTGCCGGTAAAACGCAGGTTCTTCAAGCATTAGAGGACATGGGTTATCTATGTATTGATAATATTCCGCCTGTACTTATTCCTAAGTTAAGTGAGATTTGTCGACAAGGTGGGGAACGTACAAACCGTGTGGCTTTGGTTGTAGATATTCGGGGCGGTGAATTCTTTGAAGCTCTTTCCTCCTCTCTTGAAACATTGAGAGAAATGAAGGTGGATTATGAAATCGTCTTTATGGATGCTACTGATGAGACTTTAATTAGACGATATAAAGAAAGTCGTCGTAGCCATCCGTTAGCTCCAGATGGAATGATTACTACAGGATTAAAAGAAGAACGTCAAATTTTAAATTCTGTACGTCATAAAGCAGACTTTATTATTGATACAACTAATATGAAGACAGCTAGCTTGAAAGAGTATTTAAAAACTCGCTTTACTCAAGTAGACGAAGGTCATGGCATGTCTATTACAGTAGTGAGCTTTGGTTTTAAATATGGAATCCCTTTAGATGCTGATATGGTTTGGGATGTTCGATTCTTACCAAATCCATTCTATATTCCAGATTTCCGTCATAAAACAGGCCGTGTAAAAGCTGTAAATGAATATATTCATTCCTTTGAGGTTACAGAGGAATTTAAAAAGCGATACTTTGATACCATAGATTTTCTTGTGCCTAATTATGAGCAAGAAGGAAAATCTCAATTTATCGTGGCTGTAGGTTGTACTGGCGGTATGCATAGATCTGTAGCCATGGCAGAAGCATTATATTCCCATCTATTAGAAAAGGGGTATCGTGTTTCTGTAGAACATCGAGATATGATGAAAAATAATGTAGAAGAAGATTATAATCCTCATGAAATTAAAACACTTGGTAACTAGATAGGGGTTCTTATGTTGCGAAAAAGATGGTTTCGGTGGCTTATACCGGGCCTAAATATAAAACGTTGGCTTGCCCTATTTAGTTGTGGTGTAGGTCTTTTAATCATTGGCATTTCCTTGATGTTTAACTATCAATGGCTTGCCGTTCTTGAAGATGTTGTACTGGCCTTTTCTTATAATATGACGGGCTTTTACAATTATAATGTGCTCATTGCTGTGGGTGCAGTTATATTATCGATTGGCGCCGTTCTAATGCTAATCGGCACTAGTAAGGTTATTAAAACGATTATTCGTGCTGTATTGCCTAATCCTGATAGTAAGGTATCAGATATTATCTTCCAAAATATACGACTTGATAAAGGTCCTAAAATCGTTGTTATCGGCGGTGGTACAGGCTTGTCTAACCTATTGCGTGGATTGAAAACACACACATCTAATTTATCAGCTATTGTTACAGTAGCTGACGATGGTGGTTCATCAGGTCGTTTACGGGAAGATTTTAAAATGATTGCCCCTGGTGACTTGCGAAACTGCTTGGTCGCATTAGCAGAACAAGAAGGGGTTATGGAAAATCTTTTCCGCTACCGCTTTGAAGGGGAAAATGAGCTATCTGGACATAGTTTTGGCAATCTCTTTATTACAGCACTTGCTCAAGTATACGATGGCGATGTGGAGGAAGCGCTTGAAGCAGCTAGTAAATTACTACGTGTACGCGGTCGTGTAATTCCTTCATCTACAGAGTTCATTAAATTGGTAGCTGAGATGACAGATGGTACCATTGTAGAAGGTGAAAGTAATATTCCAAACTCTGGTAAAACTATTCGCCATATGTATAGCGAACCGGCGCAACCAAAGCCGGAAGGTGCTGCGTTACGTGCTATCGATGAAGCAGATGTCATCATTTTTGGACCTGGTAGTTTATATACAAGTATCATTCCAAACTTGTTAACTGATAAAATTGCATCTCATATACGTGCTAGTAAGGCAAATAAAATTTATATTGCCAATGTTATGACTCAACCTGGAGAAACTTCAGGTTATACGCTTAGTGATCACGTAGAGGCACTCATCGCTCATGGTGGGGAAGGTATTGTAGATACTGTACTGGCAAACGATGGTCCACTACCAATTCAAATGGTAGAACAATATAGTGCCGTAGGTTCAGAGCCTGTAGCATTAGATACTAAGAAACTACAAGCTAAAGGGATTCGCACGATTCGGGCTACTTTAATTAGTCCGAAAAAGCCAGCTGTTCATGATCCAGAACGGTTGGGTAAAGTAATTATGGATATTGTTCACGCCATGCAATCGGATACTGAACCACATATCTTAGAGTATTATCTCCAACGAGATGATCATTAATGAGAAGGGATACCTATGTCATTTGCTGAAGATGTAAAAAATGAATTATGCCAATATGAATCCTCTAGTGATGCAGATGTGGCCATGAAAATTGAAGCGTCTTGCTTATTGCGCATGGGTGGATCTATCATTTTAGGGATGAAGGGCGCTGTTGGTATTAGATTAGCTACTGCAAATAATGCAGTAGCTCGTCGCTTGTTAGGCATCTTAAAGAAACAATATGAATTGCCTACCAATGTATTAGTACGACAAGGGCTTAACTTGCGTAAGAAAAATATGTATACCTTATCTGTGGAGCCATCCATAGAAGGGCGACAGGCTTTAGAAGATCTTGCTTTATGGCCTGTAACTGAACAAATTCCTCGTAGTTGGCTTAAATCTATGGAGGCACGACGTGCCTTTTTACGGGGCGCTTTTTTAGGTGGAGGCTCTGTTAATAAGCCACAAAGTGATTATCATCTTGAGTTTATGACCGGTAATGAGAATTTTGCAAAGGAAATTATTCACGTATTGCGACTCTTTCACATTCATGCAGGATTGACGGAGCGTAAAGAAGAATATGTGGTATACCTTAAAGAAGGCGACGCAGTAACGAATTGCTTGCAGATCATGGGCGCTCAATCAGCCTTGATGGAGTTTGAAAATGTGCGCATTATGAAGACTGTGCGAAATCAAATCAATCGGCAAGTAAACTGTGAGACCGCCAATTTACAAAAGGTTGTAGATGCTGCAGTACGTCAGGTAAAAGCAATTCGAATCATCGATAGAGAAATTGGCATTGATGCATTGCCTGACAAGTTGAGGATTGTAGCCAGACTGAGATGGGACAATCCAGAAGCGAGCTTAAAAGAGCTAGAAGAATTGATGGATGGCGAATTATCCAAGTCGGGTATTGGCCATCGTTTAAAGAAAATCGAAGCATTAGCACTTACGTATGACCCTATGGGGCTTGAAGAAATATAGAGGTATTAATATATGTTTTCTTATAAATCAAAATATTGTGTAGCTGCGGCCATGGCCGCCATGGCTGCGCTTACAGGCCATGTAGAGGCTCGTGATATAGATTTACAATCAATTGGATATTTTCAGTTTTCTCCGTTGCCACCAAGCTTGGTGTCTCAAACGGATACATTGCTATTATCGGATAGCCCTGAATATGTAGGACCAGTAGGCGGTACACTTAGTGCTGGTACTATTAATGGGAATGGCCGCATTTATTTTTATCACGTAAATGAAATGGATCAGCCCCATAAGATTGCTATCGTACTAGAAAATCAAACGGCATATCCTAATACTGTTCATGTAATGAGACAGTTAAAATCTGTGGCAACGCCAGATTATTTTGCTGCTGGTCGCGATTTATCCCGCAAGGATTTAGAGCATCCTTTAGATGAAAGTCCAAATGCGAGACCATTATACTCCCTAAGCATTCCTCCCCAAGGGCGTCAATTAATCTTTACTGATTTGGAAAATACACCGGTATATCAAGATGCGTTATTTACAGGCATTGTAGATATTAAAACAGAGGCGCCAATCTTTGCCCGCGTTATGATGCTACCTATGGGCATGGATGCCGTCGATGCATCACATTGGGCTAAGAACTTACCTATTGATGAAATTCAATTGCGCGGTACATATACTGGTTCAAAGCGTAATATGGAGGTTACTACACCTTTTGATACTGCCTTAGGCGGTGCTTTTGTTGAAGTTGGTAACGACCGTGAGGATGCCTTTATCAATGGTGTAGATGAAATGCAAAATAAAGCATTTGTTCGTGACCGTGGTAACTATGGTGTTTCATACACTTTAAAAATTCCTACAAAGGGTAATGAACCGTTTAGATTGTATTTTAACCCTCTTGGTGGGCCTTATTCTGGCTCCTTTACGGTAAAAGCACTTCATCAACAAGGTGCCCGTAGAGGTCAAACCGATACGCGTACCTATCATATCGGTGGTGCTGATGGGATTACTGCACTAGGGGACGGTACTATATTAGATAGCCGTCTTATGGGTAATTATAATGCAGGCGATTTGTTAACATTAAACTTCATGCCGGCAGGTGCATCTAATTTGCCAATACGATTCTTATTGATTCCTGAATCTCTTGCAAATCCGCAAAAACATCAGACTATTGCGGTCAATGTACCAAAAGATGTAACAGACAGTTTGGGTCATCCAACGCAAAGTGGTACACAAATTCCTGTAGGTCCTATCAATGGTAAAGATACTAATAAGGGAACTGTAGATACATCTAAATCTACTATGACTCCTGCAAAACAGGCAGAAACAATTGCTCACGAAGAAACAAAAAAACTGAGCGATAAAGCAGCTGCTGATGCTAAAAAAGAGGCACAACTTAAAAAAGCGAAAGAAGCTGAGGAAGCATTAGCTCGTAAAAAAGCGGAAGAAGCTAAATTAGCTGCCGAAAAAGCAGAAATAGCACGCAAGGCTGCAGAAGCTAAACATGCTGAAATTGAGCGTAAAATGGCTGAGAAAGCTGAAGCTGATCGTAAGGCTGCCGAGTTGAAGGCTGCTCAAGAGGCGCAAGCTGCTAAAGACAAAGCGGCCTTAGAAGCGAAAAAGGCTGAGGAAATGCGACAAGCAGAAGAGGCTAAACGCTTAGAGGCAGAAAGAAAAGCTGAGCTTGATCGAAAGGTAGCTGAAGCTCGTAAGGCTGAAGAAGAACGTAAAGCTGAAATGGCGCGTATTGAAGCTGCTAGAAAGGCGGAAGCCGATCGTTTAGAGGCAGCACGTAAAGCGGAGGAAGCTCGTGTAGCGGCTGAAGCAAAACGTCTTGAAGAAGAACGCAGAATTGAAGCGGCTCGTATTGAAGCAGCACGAAAGGCAGAAGAAGCTAGACAAGCCGCTGAAGCTAAGGCACGTTTTGAAGCACAACGGGCAGCAGAAAAGGCCGCTTTAGAAGCGAAAAAAGCTGAAGAAGAACGTTTAGCTGCTGAAGCAAAAGCACGTTTAGAAGCACAACGAAAAGCGGAACAAGAAGCATTGGAAGCACGCCGTGCCGAAGAAGCACGTAAAGCAGCCGAAGCAAAAGCAGCACTAGAAGCCCAACGTGCAGCTGAACAAGCTGCATTAGAAGCGAAACGTCAAGAAGATGCTCGTAAAGCAGCAGAGGCAAAAGCTGCCTTAGAAGCACAACGTATTGAAGCAGCAAGAAAAGCTGAGGAAGCGCGTCGTGCAGAGGAAGCGCGCAAGGCAGAAGAGGCTCGGATCGAAGCCGCTCGTAAAGCTGAGGAAGCGCGTCGTGCAGCAGAGGCTAAACGTGCTGAAGAAGCTCGTAAGGCTGAAGAAGCTCGAATTGAAGCGGCTCGTAAAGCTGAACAAGCTCGTTTGGCAGAAGAAGCACGAAGAGCAGAAGAAGCACGTCGTTTAGAAGCGGCTAGACTAGAGGCACAACGCAAGGCGGAACAAGAACGTCTCGAAGCGGCCCGTAAAGCCGAAGAAGCCCGCGTTGCTGCTGAAGCAAAACGTCAGGAAGAATTACGTAAAGCAGAGGAAGCTCGTGTTGCAGCAGAGGCTAAACGAGCTGAAGAAGCGCGTCAGGCTGAAGAAGCTCGAATTGAAGCTGCTCGTAAAGCTGAACAAGCTCGTTTGGCAGAAGAAGCACGAAAAGCAGAAGAAGCACGTAGAGCTGAGGAAGCGCGTCGCATAGAAGAAGCTAGACGAGCAGAAGAAGCTCGTAAAGCAGAAGAGGCTCGTATAGCGGCTGAGGCACGTAAGGCTGAACAAGCTAGATTGGCTGCAGAACGAGCAGAAGCTGAACGTCAAGCAGCAGAGGCAAAACGTATTGCTGAAGAACGCTACCAAGCTCATTTAGAAGCGGAACGCAAAGCAGAAGAAGCTCGTCAACAGGCACTTGCACAAGCTGAAGTGGAACGTAAAGCAAAAGAACGAGCTGAAGCAATTCAACGTGTCAAAGAACAGCAAGAAAATGCTCGTCGTCGTGCAGAGCTTGCACGTCAACAAATTGAGGCAGAACGTAAGGCTGCCCAAGCAGCTAAGACAGGACCTTCCTTCAGTGAACTTGATGACGTCCACGAAGATACTCCTTCCGTAACAATTCCGAATGCTGTATCTATTGATGAATTGACTAAACCAAGACCGACTGCATCTCAAAATACACGTCGTCGTGATCAACGTCAACCTCAACAAAATCAACAATATGCACAACAAAATCCAATGACTAATGGTCAACAAGGTCAAGCTCCATATGGTTCACAGCAAGATCAACAAAATGATGATCAAAATCCACCAAGATTGTATCCTATGAATCGATAATCCATGATCATAATAATAAAAACTAGTAATGTCTAATTATAGATTTTGGGGATTCGGATAATGATGTAAGTATAGAGAGGACAAGCCACTTTACTGGGCTTGTCCTCTTTTTAAAATACTTATGAACTTTCGCTTTTACATTGACTTTCAAGGGCAGATTCAGTACAATAAATAAAGAAAATGCACCTATGGTACGAGAGACCATTGCATAGTACAAAACCTTTTAATTTAGTCCAGAGAGGCTGAGAAAGGAATATAGTTGAAGCGCCCCCATAAGGGCTTCTTTGTGCAAACTATTTGACCTTTTGCCCTGGGCAAAAGGTCTTTTTTGTTACGTGAGTTAGGAGGAAATCATGGGACAAGTTAGCCTAAAAGGCAAACATTTATTGGGTTTGCAAAATGTGTCACCTGAAGAAATCAAATTGATTTTGAATGTGGCAAAGAAAATGAAGAAAATCGTTCTTTCTGATGATAAGAAGGTTCCACTTTTAAAGGGGAAATCCATTATTAACCTTTTTATGGAGCCTAGTACTCGTACCCGTAGTTCCTTTGAATTGGCCGGTAAATATTTAGGGGCTGACGTTATTAATCTTTCTCCAAGCGGTTCTTCCATGGGGAAAGGTGAAAGCTTCCGCGATACCTTGCTAACTATGTCCTATATGGGCACAGATGCTATCGTAATGCGTCATAGTGCAGAAGGGGCTCCTCTATACGCCACAAAAGCAGTAGATCCTATCATTATCAATGCTGGTGATGGTGCTCATGAACATCCAACACAAGCTTTGTTAGATATGTATTCCATCTTAGAGAAAAAAGAATCTATTGAAGGCTTAAAAATTGTTATCTTAGGCGATATTATGCATAGCCGTGTAGCAAGATCTAATATTTATGGCCTTACTAAAATGGGTGCTAAAGTACATTTGGCTGGTCCTCGTACTATGGTATATCCAGAGCTCGAAAAATTAGGTGTTACCGTACACCACGATATTCGTGAAGCAGTGGCTGATGCAGATGTGGTTAACGTACTTCGCATTCAATTAGAACGTATTCATTCTGCGTTGTATCCTACAAATAGAGAATATGCACGTATCTTTGGTATTAACAATGATGTATTGAAATTGGCTAAAGATGATGTGATGGTAATGCATCCAGGTCCTATGAACCGTGGCCTTGAAATTGCACCAGATGTAGCATATTCTGATCAATCCGTAATTCAAGAACAGGTACGTAATGGCGTAGCTGTACGTATGGCTGTATTGTACTTAACTATTATCGGAGGTGACGGTAGTGAGCTTGCTTATTAAAAATGGTACGGTAGTTAATCCGGCAAAAAAACAAAACGAAGTAGCAGACGTTCTCGTAAAAGATGGTAAAATTGCAGCCATCGGTCAAAACTTGAGTGCTGAAGGCGCTGAAGTATATGATGCAACAGGTCTTATCGTAGCACCTGGTCTTATCGATATTCACACACATTTGCGTGAACCAGGCCAAGAAGCTAAAGAAGATTTCCACTCTGGTACACAAGCGGCTGCTGCTGGTGGTTTCACACGTGTAGTCACTATGGCTAATACAAACCCAGTTGTAGATAATGCTGCACTTGTAAGAGGTTTACAAAAACAGGCTGAACTCACTGGCGTTGTGAAAGTAGAATTTATTGGTGCTGTATCCAAAGGCCTAGAAGGTAAGGAACTTGCTGAAATGGGCGATATGGCTGAAGCTGGTGTAGTAGCTTTCTCCGATGATGGCCATTATGTAGAAAATGCTGCATTTATGCGTCGTGCCTTAGAATACTCCTCCATGTTTAATAAAATGGTTATCGACCATGCAGAAGATATTACATTGACTAAAAATGGTCATATGCATGAAGGTATCGTTTCCTATGAACTAGGTGTTATTGGTCGTCCTGCAGTAGCTGAAGATTTAGCGGTTGCTCGTGATATTTTGTTATCTGAAATGACAGGCGGTCACATTCATATTGCACACGTAAGTAGTAAAAATACAGTGGACATGGTTCGTCGCGCAAAAGCAAAAGGTCTTAATGTAACATGTGAAGTTACAAGCCAACATTTATCTTTCACAGATGAATATTTACGCGAATACAATCCAGCGTTTAAAATGGCTCCTCCAATTCGCTCCGAAGATCATCGTCAAGCATTATTAGAAGGCTTGAAAGATGGCACAATCGATGCAATTATTACAGACCATGCACCGCATGCATATGAAGAAAAAGACCATGAGTTCTGCTGTGCTCCTAATGGTTTCAGTGGTCTCGAAACATCTTTAGCAGCGGTTATTACCAATGCGTATGGTCCAGATAAACTCAGCATTGACCAAGTTGTGTACTATATGAGTACACGTCCAGCTGAATTAATGCGTCTTGATGCAGGTGTTCTTGAAGTTGGTAAACCAGCAGATATTACTGTATTCTCTACAACTGAAGAATGGACAGTAGATCGAAATAAATTCTATACAAAAGGCAAAGTCAGCCCATTTGATGGTATGACTGTTACAGGTAAGGCCAAACTCACAGTAGTTGATGGCAAAGTAGTTATGAAGGAGGGCGTAGTCTTATAATGAAAGGCAAGTTAGTTCTTGAAGATGGTTCCGTGTTTGAAGGTTCCTTATTAGGTGGCGCTCCAACAGTAGGCGAAGTTGTATTTAACACAGGTATGACAGGGTATCAAGAAATCTTGACTGATCCATCCTATGCGGATCAAATTATTACATTAACATATCCTTTGATCGGTAATTATGGTACATTGAATGCTATTACTCAAGGCCCTAAACCATATTGTAAAGGCTTTATCGTAGGAGAACTGTGTGATTTCCCATCTAACTGGCAAAATGAAGGCTTATTTAGCGAGTATCTTCGTTTACACGGCATCCCTTGCCTTTATGATGTAGATACACGTGCTATTACACGTGTACTTCGTAACCATGGCGTAATGAAAGGCGTACTTGTACGTTCTGATTACCCTATGGAAGATATTCAAAAATTATTTAAACAAGACTTGCCAACAGATCAAGTTATGCGTGTAACTACAAAATGGCAAGGTATGCGTGGCGATAAAAATGCTGAATTCCATGTAGCGGTAATGGATTATGGTGTAAAGGAAAATATCCTTCGCTCTCTAGAAGCTGCAGGCTGTCGTCTTACTGTATTTCCTGCAGATGCTAAGGCTGAAGATGTATTGGCAGCAAATCCAGATGGTGTATTCTTATCTAACGGCCCTGGAGATCCTCAAGATCTTGGCTATGCTGTAGAAGAAGTAAAGAAATTATTCGGTAAAAAGCCTATCTTCGGCATTTGCATGGGCCATCAAGTATTGGCTCAAGCCTATGGTGGTACAACATTTAAATTAAAATTTGGTCACCGGGGCTCTAACCATCCAGTACAAGATTTACGTACAGGCCGCGTATATATTACATCTCAAAATCATGGCTATGCAGTAGATGATACTTCCTTGCCAGACTTTGTAGAAATTACACATCGCAGTGTAAATGATGGCACTGTAGAAGGTATGCGTCATAAAGAATTACCTATCTTCTCTGTACAATATCATCCAGAAGCGTCCCCAGGACCTACTGATAATCTATATTTATTTGACGAATTTGAAGACTTAATGAGAAAGGGAAAATAATATGACCTCAGAAGCA
>OGKA01002306.1_pt1 | contig 12271 bp, 10 predicted proteins | sample 1572211 | NCBI WGS metagenome assembly OGKA01 (sample SAMEA2582125, study PRJEB24529) | metagenome | biome: Human gut stool | place: China | collected 2011
GCACCGCCGCCGCCGCCACCGCCGCCGCCCTGACGGCTCAACGCCTCGCCCATGCCCTGCAGACGGGGCAGACGGTAGCGCAGCAGCGCCAGTTCGGTCTGCAATTTGCCCTCGTTGGTCACGGCGCGGCTGCGGAAAATCTCCAAGATCAGCATGGTGCGGTCGATGACCTCCAAGCCGCCCAGCGCGTTGGAGATGTTGCGGATCTGGCTGCCGGTCAACTCGCCGTCAAACACGGCGCATTCCGCGCCCAGCGTCTGGGCGGCAAGGGAGGCTTCTTCCAGCTTGCCGCTGCCCAGCACGATGCCAGTCTCCGGGGTCTGGCGCTTCTGGGTGATCTGCGCCACGGCCTCCATGTGGTTGGCCTCGCACAGGGCAGAAAGCTCTGCCAGACTGCGCTCGCAGTCCCACAGCCCCTGATCCAGTGCCAGCAGCACCACCTTTGTGGGAGGGGTCTCGGTCAGAATATCATAAAGCTCGCTCAAAGTAAGTCCTTTCTGTTATCGTAGCGTTCTTTTGTCAGCAGGTAGCACCGGCATTCCACCGGTGTGCCGTCAAATTTGTGGTAAACGTCGTTGTGCTGGTACACAAAGCCAGCCTTTTCCATCACCCGACCGCTGGCAGGGTTGTGCACCGCGTGGCAGCAGGTGAGGAAGGCACCGCCCACCTGATTGAACCAGAAATCCACCACAGCTTGCAGCGCTTCGGTGGTAAAGCCCTTGCCCCACCACTTCTGCCCGATGCAGTAGCCCGGCTCCCAGATGCCGCCGGAAAGCTCCGGCCCCGGCCACTTGGCCTTTTGCTGCGGCTCACCCAGCAGGGCGTTGTATACGGAGATGGAGCCAAACACCTGTCCGGTGGCCTTTTCTACCATGGCCCACTGGTAATAATCCGGGTTCGGATACAACTCTGCCCACGCCGAAAGTAGTTCCCGGGTCTCGGCAGGGCTTTTGTGCGGTTCCCAGCGCAAAAACCGGGTCACAGCCGGGTCATTTGCCCAGTTTTCGTACATCTGCGGGGCGTCCTGCGGCAGCAGACGGCGCAGCAGCAGGCGGTCGGTCTCCAGTTCAGGTGTGCCGGTGTGGCGCATGATCCATCCTCTCCCTTTTCTCAAAAGTTATCCCTAAGATAGCACAAAAACGGCCGCGCCGCAAGCTAAATGAAGAAAACCGCTTGACCGGATGGGTGAACTACGATAAACTGAAAGATGAAATCCTTTATAGGAAGAGGGAAAAGTATCTATGCTAGATGTGCGCAAACTGTTAGCCCAGCGGCCGCTGCTGTTCGATGGCGGTATGGGTACCTATTATAAAGCAAAGCCGGGGCAGGAGTGCGAGCAGGCAAACCTGACCGACCCCGAGGGCATTCTGGCGGTGCACCGGGCGTATCTTGCCGCCGGAGCGGACGCCATCAAGACCAACACCTTCAGCCTGCCGCGTCTGGCAGCGGCACAGCAGCCGGGCTGGGAGCAGCTGGCGGATGCAGGCTGGCAGCTGGCAGCAAAGGCCGCCGGGGAGACCGGTGCGGCAGTGTTTGCCGACCTTGGCCCCGCACCGGATACCGAAAATCTCCCGGCGGAGCAGGTGTATCTTGCTGTGGTAAAGCGCTTTGCCCTGCTGGGTGCACGGAATTTTCTGTTCGAGACCCTGAGCGCCGAGGACGGTGTGCTGGAAGCGATTCGTGCGCTGAAGCAGACCGTGCCGGAGGCCTTTGTACTGGTATCCTTTGCGGTGCTGCCGGACGGCTACACCCGGGAGGGCCGCTACTGTGCCGAGCTGGTGCGCCGCATGGCGCAGAGCGGCGTGGTGGATGCCGTAGGCCTGAACTGCGTATCTGCCCCGGGCGCGATGCGGGCACTGGTGCAGCAGCTGGGGGATGCGGGGCTGCCGCTTTCGGTCATGCCCAATGCGGGCTACCCGGTGGTGGCGCGGGCACAGGTGTGCTATCAGGGCAAGCCGGAATATTTTGCCCGGGAACTGAGCCGCCTTGCCAGTGAGGGCGTGCGCATTCTGGGCGGCTGCTGTGGCACGACCCCGCAGCACATTGCTGCCCTGCGCACCGCGCTGGATGCTTTGCCGGAAGCGCTGCCCGCCGCCCCGGCGGCAAAGCCCGCTGCAGCGGCAAAGCCTGCGGTGGAAACGGACGATGCCTTTTTGCGCAAGCTGCGCACCGGACAGCGGGTCATTGCGGTGGAACTGGATTCCCCCAAGGACGCTGACCTGACCGCCTATCTCGAGGGTGCCCGCCGTCTGCAGGCCGCCGGTGCCGACCTGCTGACCATTGCAGACTGCCCCATTGCCCGGGCACGGATGGATTCCTCGCTGGTGGCCTGCCGGGTGCACCGGGAGCTGGGCATGAACGTACTGCCTCACATGACCTGCAGGGACCGCAACCTGAACGCCACCAAGGCGCTGCTGCTGGGACTGTACGCCGAGGGCGTGCGGGAGGTGCTGGCCATTACCGGCGACCCCATCCCCACCGCCGAGCGGGACGAGGTGAAAAATGTGTACCAGTTCAACTCCCGCAAGCTGGCGCAGTATATCGTGTCGCTGGCAGGAGAAGGACGGGAGATGCCCGCACCCATCACGGTGTTCGGTGCGCTGAACCTGAACGCCCGCAATTTTGAGGTGGAACTGCGCCGCGCCGCAGAAAAGCTGGAAAACGGCATGAGCGGCTTCCTTACCCAGCCGGTGCTGTCGGCACAGGCGGTGGAAAACCTGAAAAAAGCCCGGGAGACGCTGGGCGAGCGGGCAAAAATTCTGGTCGGCATCCTGCCGGTGGTCAGCCAGCGCAATGCCATCTTTATGGAAAACGAGGTCAACGGCATCCATGTGGATGATGCCATCATCCAGAAGTTTGAAGGGCTGGACCGTGCCGCAGGCGAGGAGCTGGGCTTGGAAGTCTCGGTGCAGGCAGCCAAAGCGGCTGCACCTTATGCAGACGGTTTTTACCTGATGACCCCATTCAACCGGGTAGCGCTGATGGAGCGGCTCATTGCCCGCCTGCGCACCGAAGTGACGGACTGAAAATGATACAGGAGGAACGCGCTGTGCCTTATGAAAAACCGCTGATCAGTATCATTGTGCCGGTGTACAAGGTGGAAAACTATCTGCAAAAATGCATCGATTCCATTCTGGCGCAGACCTTTACGGACTTTGAGCTGATCCTTGTGGAGGACGGCTCGCCGGACAATTGCCCTGCGCTGTGTGATGCCGCCGCCGCAAAAGATGCCCGCATCCGGGTGCTTCACCAGAAAAACGGCGGGCTTTCTGCTGCCCGCAATGCCGGGCTGGATGTGGCAAGGGGCGAATGGATCGGCTTTGTGGATTCCGACGACTATATCGCGCCGGAAATGTATGAAGCACTGTACAAGGCCGTGCAAAGCACCGGGGCAGACCTTGCCCTGTGCGATTACGCTGCGGTGGACGAGACAGGCACACCCTGCCTGCCGCCGTACACCGGGCTTGCACAGCGGATCTTTACCGGGCGGGAACTGCTGAAAAGAGCCACGAATACGATGGCGCAGCCCGCGTGGAACAAGCTGTACCGCCGCGCTATCTTTGCACAGCTGCGCTACCCGGAGGGTAAGCTGAACGAGGATTTTTTTCTGATCCCGAAAATCTGTTTGCAGATCCAGAAGGCCGTGGTGGTGCCAAAGGCGCTGTATTATTATGTGCAGCGCGGCAGCGGCATTATGAACGGAAGCAAAACACTGCGCCATTTTGATGCTGCCGAGGCCGCACAGCGGTATTGGGACTGCCTTGTGGAAAACGGGGTATACGATGCGCTGGCAAATGCGGCAAAGTTTACGATGGGCAGCGTGAGCCGGGTGTACCGGCAGCTGCCCCCGGCGCTGCGCAAGGCACCCCGCAGCCGGGAAATGCTGCGGATGCAGTTTGAGGTGGTCGACCGCACCCGGCGGTACTGCGCCGTTCCGGGCGGGCTTTGGCTGCAAAGCTGGCTGCTGTGGCACTTCCCGCAGACATACAGCCGACTGCGGGACATGAAGGGCTGATAAGGAGAACAAAATTCGTATGAGAACGCGCTATACGCTTATCAATATGCTGGTCAACATCGGCGGGCAATTTTTTACGATGCTGCTCTCCTTCATCAACCGGATGGTGTTCATCCACTGCCTTTCGGCTGCCTATCTGGGCGTCAGCGGCCTGTTTACCGATGTGCTCAGTATCCTTAATTTTGCGGAGCTGGGCATTGGTACGGCTATGGTGTTCAGTATGTACGAGCCGGCAGCCCGGGATGACGAGCAGAAACTGGCGCGGCTGATGAACCTGTACAAGTGGATGTACCGGGCGGTGGCGGCCTCGGTGCTGCTGTTCGGGCTGGTGCTGCTGCCATTTCTGCCGCACCTCATCAAGGGCGGCGAGGGCATTGAGCATATCACCCTGATCTATATGATATATGTGCTCGGTTCAGCAAGCTCCTATCTGCTGAACTATAAAAGCTCTATCTATCAGGCTTATCAGAAGGGATATATCCGGGCCGGATGGAACATGGTGTGCGAGTTCATAAAAACGGTTTTGCAGATCGCAATATTGCTGTTGACAGGCAACTTTATCCTGTATCTGGTGGTTCAGCAGGCGGTACAGTTTCTGCCCAACATTATGGTTTCCCGCAGGGTGGATAAAGAGTTTCCCTACCTGAAGGAATGCCGGGAGCTGCCGGATAAAGAAGAACGGAACGGCATCCTGAAAAACATCGGCGCCATGAGCATGCACAAGCTGGCAATCGTCATTGTGCGCAACACGGACAGCCTGCTGATGTCCTCCTTTATTGGGCTGACAACGGTGGGACTTTATTCCAATTACCGGCTGGTGATCAATGCATTGAACAATCTGATGACCAAGGTCGTTACGGCTTTTTCCGGCAGTGTGGGCAATTTTGCGGCGCTGGAAAACTCTGACCGGCTGTATCAGGTGTATAAAGAGATGGACTTTCTCTTTTTTGTGCTGTCCGGCTACCTGACCGGCGGACTGATGATGCTGTTCAATCCCTTGATCGCTCTGCTGTTTGGCGGGGAATACTGCTTCCCGATGGCGACCGTTGTGATCATCGTAACGGAATTTTACATCACGCGGATGCGGCAGACGAACCTGTTGTTCCGAGAGGTCATGGGTCTGTTCTGGAACGACCGCTATAAGGCTGTGGCAGAGTCTGTTATCAATTTGGCGGTCTCCCTTGTGCTGGTGCAGCGGTACGGCGTGACCGGCATTATCGGGGGCACTATCATCAGCACGCTGTGCACTTGTACTTGGATAGAGCCTTATATCTTTTTGAAATACGGCGTTCGGGAGGATTGGCAACAGAAATACCGGGCTTATTTTGCGGAGTATCTGAAGCGGCTGCTGCTTATGGCAGCAGTCTCTGCGGCAGCGGTGCTCTGGGTGCAGCGCTTCCCGGTGGGCAATTTCGGCGTTTTTGTTCTGGACGGGCTGCTTTACACGGTCGTGTTCGCAGGGGGAATCGTTCTGGTCTACCATGGCAGCGAAGAATATGATACGCTGAAGCAGCGCGGGCTGAAGATCTTGAAAAGAAATGAAGAGCGCACCTGAACGAAAAAACTGATTGACAAATCCCACAAAAAACGTTATATTCTTTTTATAAATGCGTTGAAAAAGAGTGTGCATCGTCTGGAGCCGCACAGAGAGCCGGGGGTAGCTGAAAACCCGGCGGGATACCGGCGGGGCACTGTCACTTTGGAGCAGGAGCGGTGAGCCTTGCCGGTAAGCCGCTTTCGGGTCTGCCCTACGTTACAGGGGCATCAAGGGGCGCGGAATCTTCCGCGCAATTTGGGTGGTACCGCGGTTATGTATTTACAGCCGTCCCATGGAACGCTCCGTGGGGCGGCTTTTTGCGTCCCACTTCATCAAATTTTTGGGAGGACACTATGAAAGAACTTGCAAAGCAGTACGATCCCAGTCAGGTGGAAGATCGTATCTACCAGTTCTGGCTGGATGGCGGCTACTTCCACACGGAGGCCGATCCGGACAAGAAACCTTATACCATCGTGATGCCGCCGCCGAACGTTACCGGTCAGCTGCACATGGGTCATGCGGTGGATAACACCATGCAGGATATCCTCATCCGCACCAAGCGGATGCAGGGCTATGCCGCCCTGTGGGTGCCCGGCACCGACCACGCCTCCATTGCTACCGAGGCCAAGGTGGTGGAAGCTATGCGCGCCGAGGGCCTGACCAAGGAGATGGTCGGCCGCGATGGTTTTCTGGAGCGCGCATGGGCATGGAAGACCAAGTACGGCAACCGCATCGTCAGCCAGCTGAAGAAGCTGGGCAGCAGCTGCGACTGGGAGCGCGAGCGCTTTACCATGGACGAAGGCTGCTCTGAGGCTGTCAAGGAAGTGTTCGTGCGCCTGTACGACAAGGGCCTGATCTACCGCGGCAACCGCATGGTCAACTGGTGTCCCCACTGCAACACCTCCATTTCTGACGCCGAGGTGGAGTACGAGGAAAAGGACGGCAGCTTCTGGCATCTGCTGTACCCGGTCAAGGAGACTGGCGAGATGCTGGAACTGGCCACCACCCGCCCCGAGACCATGCTGGGCGATACCGCCGTGGCCATCAACGGCGAGGATCCCCGCTACGCCCATCTGCACGGCTGCCATGTGGTGCTGCCCCTGCTGAACAAGGAAATCCCTATCGTCTGCGATGAGCACGCCGATATGACCAAGGGCACCGGTGTCGTGAAGATCACCCCCGCCCACGACCCCAACGACTTTGAGGTCGGTCTGCGTCACGACCTGCCCATCGTGCGCGTGTTCACTTACGACGGCCACATGACCGGCGCTGCCGACAAGGCTGCCGCCGATGCTCTGTTTGCCGCCGGTAAGAACACCGTCAACGAGCCCCATGTGCTGGACTGCGGCAAGTATGCCGGCATGACTACGCTGGAGGCACGCAAGGCCATTCTGGCCGACCTGAAGGAGGGCGGCTTCCTGAAGGAGATCGAGCCCCTGAAGCACGAGGTGGGCACCTGCTACCGCTGCCACTCCACCATCGAGCCCATGATCTCCAAGCAGTGGTTCGTCAAGATGGAGCCGCTGGCAAAGCCTGCCATCGAGAGCGTGGAGAAGGGCGAGATCAAGTTCGTGCCCGAGCGCTTTACCAAGAACTATATGAACTGGATGAAGAACACCCGTGACTGGTGCATCAGCCGCCAGCTGTGGTGGGGTCATCAGATCCCGGCCTGGTACTGCGACGACTGCGGCGAGACCGTGGTGGCAAAGTCCGCTCCCTGCACCTGCCCCAAGTGCGGCAGCGCAAAGCTGACGCGGGACCCCGACACGCTGGATACCTGGTTCTCCTCTGCACTGTGGCCCTTCAGCACGCTGGGCTGGCCCAACGAGGACAGCGCCGACCTCAAGTATTTCTACCCCACCAACACCTTGGTTACCGGCTACGACATCATCGGCTTCTGGGTCAGCCGCATGATCTTCTCCGGTCTGGCTTACACCGGCAAGGCTCCCTTTGATACGGTCTGCATCCACGGCATCGTCCGCGACAGTCAGGGACGCAAGATGTCCAAGAGCCTTGGCAACGGCATCGATCCGCTGGAAGTCATTGCCCAGTACGGTGCAGACGCCCTGCGCTTTATGCTGGTGGACGGCTCCACCCCGGGCAACGATATGCGCTATATCGAAAAGAAGGTGGAGGCTGCCCGCAACTTTGCCAATAAGCTGTGGAACGCCACCCGCTTTGTGCTGATGAACCTGCCCGAGGACTTTGAGCCGGGTCTGCCCTGTGAAGAGCTGCTGGACATGAGCGACAAGTGGGTGCTGACCAAGCTGAATCAGGTGGCCGGTGCCATGACCGACAATCTGGAGCACTACGAGATGGGTCTGGCTGCTGCAAAGATCAACAGCTTTATCTGGGATGTCTACTGCGACTGGTTCATCGAGATCGCAAAGCCCCGTCTGAACTCCGGCGACGCACAGCAGGCCGACACCGCCCGCCGTGTGCTGGTGTATGTGCTGGATAAGGCACTCAAGCTGCTGCATCCCTTCATGCCCTTCATCACCGAGGAACTGTATCAGGCTCTGCCCGGCTCTGCCGAGACCATCATGACGCAGGCATGGCCCACCTTTGACGCCGCTCACAACTGGGCTGCCGAAGAGGAAGCCTTTGAAAAGGTGATGGATTATATCAAGGCTGTGCGTACCATGCGCACCGAGATGAACGTGCACCCCGCTAAAAAGACCAGCATGATCATCGAAACTGCCGATGCAGCCCCCTTCCAGAACGCACAGGTCTATCTGGCCAAGTTCGCCTTTGCCACCGATGTGACCTTTACCGAAAAGTACGAGGGCAGCACCGACGGCATGGTGCAGGTGTCCACCCACGCCGCCCGCGGCTTCATCCCCATGATGGAGCTCATCGACCGTGAAAAGGAGCTGGCTCGTCTGAACAAGGAGAAGGCCAAGGCTGAAAAGGAAATGGCCATGTTCGGCAACCAGCTGAACAATCCCAAGTTCGTGGAGCGTGCCCCGGCGGCTCTGGTGGAGGAGATTCGCACAAAGTTCGCCAAGAGCCAGGACAAGCTGGCCAACATTGAGCAGAGCATCAAGGCTCTGGGTTGAGACTGTGGAACGCTATAACGATACGGAACGCACCTCGCTGTGGGTCGTTGCCGGGCGTGTGGTCTTTACCGTTGCACTCATCGCCTGTATCTGGTTCATCTTTTCCAACTCCATGGCGGTGGCAACGGTCTCCACCGGCTCCAGCGGCCGGGTGCTGGCGTGGATGCGCATCATCCTGCGCCGCTTGGGGCAGCCGGGGCTGGCAGAGCATCTGACCATGCACATCGTGCGCAAGCTGGCACACTTTTGCGAGTATACGCTGGAGGGCTTTCTGCTCATGCTCTGTATGCGGGTGTACAGCCGTCACCCGCTGCGGCATATCACCGTGCCCATGCTGGGTGGTGTGCTGACGGCACTGGCCGATGAGACCATTCAGCTCTTCTCGGAGGGACGCAGCAGTCAGGTCACCGATGTGTGGCTGGATTCTGCCGGTGTTCTGACCGGCATCCTTGTTGCCATCGTACTGCTGTTGGCCTGCGAGGGACTGTATTATCACATAAAAAGGAGACACGAATGACCATCCAACAGGCAAATCAGTATTTTGCAGCCCTGCCGGACGGCTTTGCCGACCCGGCGCAGCTGGGTGCGCTGCTGCCCGCCTCGGTGCAGCAGGTGCAGTTCGTGGGTGTGGCAGGCACTGCCGGTAAAACGGCGGTGGCGCGTCTGCTGGCGGCCATCCTGCAGGCACAGGGGATCCGTGCCGGTGTCTACCATGCCGGGTGCGAGCCCCTTGCGGCTCGTATCCGGGTGGCGGGCGAGCCGGTGGACGAGGCACTGCTGTGCCGCGCTGCCGATGCTCTTGCCGCCCATGAGGAGCTGCCTTTGCAGGCGGCGGAGCTTGCCGCCGCTGCGTACTGCTTTGGCGAGGCGGGCTGCGCGCTGGCTGTGGTGGAGCTGCCGGACGCAGGGCTTGCTGCGGTGCTGCCCAAAATGCCGGTGTGCGCCGTCACAGCGGTGGGACCGGACGGCGTGAGCCGCTCGGTGGAGCGTCTGGCTGCATTGGCAGGCGGCGTGATGCGCAAGGACAGCATCTGCGTCACCGCGCCGGAGCAGCCCAAGGCGGTGCTCAGTGAACTCATCGTGGCTGCGGGCAAGTGTGGCTGTGAGCTGGTTGTGCCAGACCCGGAGGATATCACCTTTCTGGAAGCGGAACAGTTTGCCAGCCGGGTGGACTACGGCGGCTATACGGTGCCGCTGGCCTTTCTGGGGCGTCACGCCGCAGGCAATGCCGCCATGGCGGTGGAGCTGGCGCTGGCGCTCTGCCGCAAGGGGGTGGACATCTCCGATGAAGCCATTCTGGATGGCATTGCCGCCGTGGACAACCGCTGCAGCATCCGGGTGCTTTCCCAGCGCCCGCTGGTCATTCTGGATGCCTGCCGCACCCCACAGCAGGCGGCTGCGTTGCTGCGCGTGCTGAACATGGCTAAGGTGCGCCACATGAGCGCCATCATCGGTCTGACAGAGGAGGAGGGCGCCGAAGCCTTCTTCTCCGCGCTGGAGACCGGCCTGAGCCCCGAGGAGCAGAAAAAGGATAAATCCACCATGCCCGGCATGAGCGAAAGCCCCTTTGATAAGGTGTATCTCGTCACGCCCGCCGGTGTGGAGGAGCAGCTGACCCGGCGTCTGACCGAGAAGGCAAAGTATCACTTTGACGCCCAGCTCTGCACCAGTCTGGACGAGGCAGTGCAGCTGGCGCACGCCAACACCCGCCGTGGTCTGCTGGTCTGCGGCAGCGAGGCGGCAGCGCTGGAAGCTGCCGCTCTGCTGGCAAAGGCATAAGCTGCCGACAGCTTTTTCTAAAAAATAACCCGAAGATCCCGTACACTGAAGTTATGTGTACGGGATCTTTTATTTTGCAAAAAAAGGAGATGGACAAGCAATGGCAACGGTGACCTTCAGCGCGGCAGGGGAGACCCTGTACGCCTATCTGGCGGGCGAGATCGACCACGATGCCGCCCAGAGCCTGCGGATGCAGCTGGACGATGCACTGGTCAGCCGCAGTCCCCGCACCCTAATTATCGACCTTGGCGGGGTAGGGTTCATGGATTCCTCCGGAATCGGACTTATTTTGGGGCGGCAGCGCTGCGCCCGCGTTCTGGGCACGAGCCTGCGGTTGCAGCACGCCCCCGCGCAGCTGCAAAAAGTCCTGCGGCTGGCGGGCATCCCCTGCACGGAGAACACAGAAAAGGAGAATGCGCAATGAAAGCAGAGAACAGCACCCGCATCCAGTTCGATTCCCTCAGCAGCAACGAGGCCTACGCCCGCGGCGTTACGGCGGCCTTTCTGGCGCGATACGACCCAACCGTGCCCCAACTGGCCGACTTGAAAACCGCAGTGTCCGAGGCGGTCACCAATTGCATCGTCCACGCTTACCCGGAGCATATCGGGCCGGTGTGCATGACCATTGCGGTCTACCCCGACCGGGAGGTGCACATCACCATTACAGATAAGGGCATCGGCATCCCCAATGTGGAGCAGGCCATGCAGCCATTGTTCACCACCGGCAACCCGGAAGAGCGCTCCGGTCTGGGCTTTGCGGTGATGCAAAGTTTCATGGACAGGGTAAAGGTCACCTCAAAGCCCGGCAAAGGCACAAAGGTGCTGCTGGTCAAGCGTCTGTCCCGGCGGGAGCCTACATAAAAAGGAAAGGCGGTCCGGTATATGGTAACGGATAAAACCCGGCGGGAAGCATTCATCACACAGAATCTGGGACTGGTGCACGCCTGTGCGGGCAGATTCCGTGGGCGCGGCATGGAGTATGACGACCTGTACAGCGCGGGCTGCGTGGGGCTCATCAAAGCCTATGATAATTTTGACGAGAGCCGGGGCGTGTGCTTTTCTACCTATGCCGTGCCGGTGATTTTGGGTGAGATCAAAAAGCTGTTCCGGGATGGGGGTACGGTCAAGGTGAGCCGCTCCCTGAAGGAACTGGGAATGCGGGTGCAGGCTGCACGGGAGCATACTATGAAGCTGTGCGGTTCAGAACCTACCTTGCAGCAGCTGGCTGAGCAGCTGGACGAGCCAATAGAGAATGTAGCCCTTGCCATACAGGCCGCGCAGCCCGCCATGAGTCTGACCCCGGAGGGCGGTGAGGACGGAGACCGGCAGTTGGATATCCCGGTGGAATCCCCGGAGGAGGAATTGGCAGATCGGATCAGTCTGGCTGAGGTGATCGAAGCGCTTCCGGAGCAGGACAAGCAGCTGATCCGCCTGCGCTTTTATGGCAACCGCACCCAGAGCGAGACTGCAAAAGCATTGCATACTACACAGGTACAGATCTCCCGGCGGGAACGCAAGATCCTGATCCGGCTGCGTGCCCGGCTTTTGGAGGAATAAGGGAGGAAGTGTCTATAAAAAATGTAAAAAACTGGGCAAAAAGTCAAAAGAATGATTTTGGCGTAAAAATTGTAAAAAAGTGCTTGCTTTTTGAAGGATGCTGTGCTAAAATACATTACTGTCAGGCGGACGTCCGACAGAATGAAATACTTCAAAAACGACGTCAAACGGAGAGATTCGACAGAATCAAAAATGAATCTCAAAAATCTTTCAAAAAGTGCTTGACAATTTATCACGAAAGTGATAAAATAAACAAGCTCTCAGCCACTAAGGCTGCGGCGCACAGGACCTTGAAAATTGAACAATATCGAAAGAACTTGTAAC
>OGKA01002320.1_pt1 | contig 12198 bp, 13 predicted proteins | sample 1572211 | NCBI WGS metagenome assembly OGKA01 (sample SAMEA2582125, study PRJEB24529) | metagenome | biome: Human gut stool | place: China | collected 2011
CCCGCCATGATCACGGCATACATCCAGACAATACGGTTTTCTCCTTCCGCCACGCCATGGCTGATCATCTGTGCCAAAAACGACGGTAAAAGCATCTGCCCTACTGCCGACAGCAATACAAGCAAAAACAACTGAACGATCTGACCCGACCTTAACTTTACTTTTGAAAATATTGTTTTCATCCCTGGTCAGCCTCCTCTCTTTTCTTATGCGGCGTTTTCTCTGCCACTTTGATCTTGGACAATCTGAACATCACCGTTCCAAGCGCATATTTCTGCAGATCTATATACGCTTCTTCCGAAACCTTTTCTCCGAAATTCATAATCTCCATTTCCCCGCTTGCTCCCGTTATAAAAATATCAGACGACGTAAATCCGTTTTTCAAATAAAATTTTCTGCGGGCAATCCTCTGTTCTTTGTTCTCTGCCTTATCATCAAGGCGCTCGATCAGAAGAACAATTTTTTTATCTTTGTACTGCCTGCACACATTCTGCATAATATAACTTCCGGTTCCTCTGCTGCGAACTTTAGATGACACTGCCAGATAATCTGCCATTACCATATCTTTATATGGAATAAGGACGATAAATCCCAACACCTGTTCACCTTCGGTTGCTGCCATAACAACCGCTTTTTTCGTTTTTACGGAATGCCGCAGTGCAAAATATGGTTTTCTCTCCCGCTTCGGAAATGCTTCCATATAAATTGTTTTTATCTCTTTCCACTGTTTCTCCTCGGCACATATAAACTCCATCCCGATCTCCTTTCTGCGCTTTATCATTGATTTTCTTCTTTTCATCATGTATCATATAATGTACAGTAACTGTACAGTCAAGGAGTTTTTTATGAATCGAAAAAATTATTTATATTCTTCCGGGGAATTTGCAAAACTGACCGGAGTCAACAAACGCACGCTGCACTATTACAATGAAATCGGGCTGTTCCGCCCCGAAATTATCGGAGAGAACGGATACCACTACTATACATGCTTTCAATTTACAGAGTTAGAACTGATCCTTACATTGCGCAAGATCGGTCTGTCCATAGACGAGATCAAAGATTACTCATCCCGCCCTTCCGACGAATCTTTTACAGAGATGATGACAAAAAAGAAAAAGCTGATCGACGAGTCCATCGAACAGCTTTTATCTGCACAGGCTTTTTTAGAACAAAAAGCAGAGAGATTAAAAATAGGAATGTATTCGCAGCACGGAACGATCGAACGCTGTACGCTGCCCGAGAGAAAGATCATCTTCTCATCCCCTATTTCGGGAGAATACGACGAAGACGATTTTTCCATCGCCGCGGAGTTCTCTCTCCGCCTGAAAAAATTATTTCATCTTTATGACAATTTCGGAAGCTGTATTTCCATAGAAGATATCCAAAAAAACAGTTTTAACAGCTATCACTCCTTCTTTGCATACTGCCCGCAAACTTCTGACGTATATGATGAAATCCTGCCTGCCGGAACATATCTGCGCGCTTTTTGCATCGGTGACTGGGGAAAACTTCCCGAAATCTACCGCTCGATCCTTTATTATGCCCGCAAACACAATCTGACGCTTACAGGGTATGCATACGAAGAAGGACTAAATGAAATGTCTATCAAAGACCGAAGTGATTACATTACGATGATCACAATTAAATGTGACTGACTGCGATCTTGATCACATTATCTTTTCTATTTTCAAAAATATCATATGCCTGTTCTATTTCTTCCAGCGGAAATGTATGTGTGATAAGCGGCGTTGTGTCGATACGTCCCTGCTCGATCAGTTTCAATATCTCATCGCAGTCACATCCGTCTACGCCTCCTGTTTTGAAAATAAGATTTTTCCCGTACATTTGCGGAAGCGGAAGCGTCTGGTTTTCTTCATAGAGCGCCACGACTGTGACAATCGCATTCGGGCGCGCGACCTTCCATGCAAGTTCAAATGTATCCGAGCTTCCCGCCACTTCCAAAACTCGATCCGCCCCGTTATGCCTGCTGTTTTCTTTCACGAATCGTTCTGCATCCGTCTCTTTCGGATTCACGACAAGTACGTCCGGATAATGTTCCTTTACAAATGCGATCCTCTTCGGATCTACTTCGCATAAAATAATCTTTTCGGGATTCTTAAGCATCACGCACAAAAGCGTACAAATTCCCGTAGGTCCTCCTCCGATAATGACGACCGTATCCTCTTCTCCGATCTCTGAAATCCGCGCCGCCCAAAACCCGGTTGCGAGGACGTCTCCTACAAAAAGAGCGGCTTCATCCGTCACCGAATCCGGAATCTTATTTAACCCCTGCTCGGCATAAGGAACACGGACATATTCCGCCTGCCCGCCGTCGATCCGGCATCCGAGCGCCCAGCCGCCGTTTTGATCCGTACAATTATTCACAAACCCATTTTTACAGAAAAAACATTCCCCGCAAAATGTTTCGACGTTTACAGTGACACGATCTCCGGGTTTTACCTTTGTCACACGCCTTCCTGTCTCTTCCACGATCCCGACCATCTCATGACCGACCGTTATCCCCGGAACTGCTCTCGGAACGGCGCCGTGTTTGATATGGAGATCGCTGGAACAAATACTTGCCAAAGTCACACGTACGATCGCGTCGTCCTCACTTTGCAGCGTTGGTTTTTCTTTCTCTTTCAAAACAAACTTTCCGTTTTCTTCATATGTGTATGCTAACATTTCTCCTGTCTGCTCCTCTTTCCTATGCTATTCTTATCATGCTTATGCTAACGTCATAAATGTAAGGACGATTGCCAGAATCCAGTTTACAACGGCTATACATATTCCCGCGATACTTAAGACTTTTCCTGCCTTTGCCATGGCTGTTCCTGACAGATCATTTCTTTTCCGCACTCTTACAAGCGATACAGTCCCCAGAACGATCCCGACGATCGGAATCCAAAGTGCGAAAATAACGCTCACAATACCGAGCACAAGCAACGAGATGCTTGTGTCGTTTCCCGTTTTATCCGATGCCGGATTTTTCTCACGTTTCGCCATTGCTTTCCTCCAATATCATATTACGGCTCATATATACATATGAACCGTAATATTTTTTCATTCATTCTATTTTCTTTTTCACAAACTTTTCTGCCGTCGTCTGTTCCCCAACAAAACGACCGCAAATGAATCGGCAGAACACTGCCTGCACGATACGATCCAGACATTACGCGATCTCATACCAGATGATCTGGTTCGGCTCAAGAGCAAGCTCAAAGCTGCTTCCGTCTCCGCGGTAGATCGTTGTCTGCTGCGGCTCATCCGTATTATTTACAACACAGTATTTGTTGTTCTTCGGATAAGCATGTACATCTACATTATAATTTGTACTGAACCATCTGTTCAGTTCATCTTCGCTGTGTGTGCTCCAAAGCACTGCACGGTAAAGTACACGGCTGTTCTCGAAGCTGTACGGAAGTCCGCTGATATAAACAGCGCGTCCTTTTCCGAATTCGTTTACTGCCATCTGTACTTCTTTTTCTTTCTGCACAAGGATCGTTGCACTCGGAAGAGCATAAATATTCTTCTTGCCTTCTCCGAAATCTACTTCTTCAGAATCTTCCAAAATGAAGTGTTCATGCTCATCCCAGTTGTATTTGTCGTATCCGAGTGTGAAGCCCGTTTCTTCCTCTACACCGAATACGTTAGCAAGCTGGAAGAAATGTCCCTGATACTGATGACCGGAAGGTTCGCCGACACCGATAATTCCTCCGCCGTTGTAAACGAATCCGCGGATCGCTTCGATGATCTTCGGGTTTTCCCACCATTCTCCTCCTGTATGCGCCGTATCTGCATCCCCGACATTGATGATCACATCGATATCGTCAAGGATCGCCGGATTATCCAGAATATCCTGGAAGTTGATAAATACAACGTCAAACGGCGCTCCTGACAGCGACTCGATGATTCCTGCATATGAATAGTTCTGTTTCTGATACAGTGCATGATGTACCATATGGCATCCCCATGCTCTCATCTTGCCCCAGCAGTTAAGCACTGCGACTTTCTTCACGCAGTACGGTGTCGTTCCTTTTACATTTGCATAAAGCGTACGGAACTCGTTGCATACCTGCTCTACATAATCAAGGAATTCCGGGAACTGAAGCGCAAGTTTAAGATAACCGCCGTATCCGATACGATCGATCGGTTTTCTAAGGATTGCTCTTCTTGCTGTCACCCAGTTATATTTTGCTTCTTTGACCGGATCTCCGTTCTCGTTGAACACATCCGGGAAGAAGTACGGCAACAGACGTCCTTCTGTATATTTCACTCCTTCGATATCACTGATCAGACGAAGCGTCGAACCGTTTCCTACGCTTCCTACAACAGCGTCAATACCAAGTGTTTTAAACTCTTCCATAAACGGCTCTGTTCCGATCCAGTGATCTCCGAGGAACATCATTGCTTTTTTACCACATTCGTGCGTGATCTCTGTCATCTCTTTTACGATCTTGGCAACTTCTCTTCTCTGGAACGCCTGAAAATCCTGAAATTCTTTGCTCGGAACACGATACTGATTATTGTAATATCCCTGATCGATAATATATTCCGCGCGGAACGGATATCCCACTTCTTCTTCAAACTGTTTTAAGATATACGGACTTACCGACGCCGAATATCCGTACCAGTCTACATATTTCTCACGGGCAAGCTCGTCAAATACAAGTGTAAACTGATGGAAAAATGTTGTAAAACGAAGTACGTTTACATACGGATGATCCTCAATAAATTTTCTCAGACGTTTCAATGTATACTCATGTGTCTTCGGCTGACGGACATCAAAGGTGATCTGATGCTCTACATCTTTCCAGTCATTTGTTACGGCATTGTACATATGCACCGGATCCCACATGATATAGGCGAGGAAGCTCACAGTATACTCATGGAACGGAACTGCCTTGATCGTAACCTTTCCTTCCTCTTCATTATAATCCCACTCGTCTGTCGGAACGACTTTTCCTGTCGTGCGGTCTACAACCTCCCACCAACGCTTAATGTCATCCCGTGTATTCGGACTGAGCATGTCAGGATAAAGACCTTTCATGATCTCAATCGACAGACTCTCGGAATCAGCCGTATAAAACGGCGTCATAAGATACATCTGCTGTATCTCTTCCGGATTTGCCTTCGCCCACTCATTGTCTTTTCTTGTCGTATAATATGTAGAATAAATTTCCGCGTCTGCGTCTTTGAGCGCCTCCGGAAAATCTGTACCGTCACAGTCTCTGATCGCATCTGCTCCCCAGCGCTTCATCAGTTCCAAAGTCTCGGGAACAACGTCGAGATCTGTAGGGATGGTCACAAGTCCTTTTGAATTTTCCATGAATTATACCCTCTTTGTTCTTTCCTGTTTTCTTTTTCTGTTTTCTGTTATATTTTGCTATTTATATTTATGATTATAAAAAGCAAGAAGTCCGATCAGACCCGCAAGTCCTGCAAGCATTGTCAGAAGCCCCTGCGGTCCGATATTTTTCTGACCGATAATGATAAGGGCTACAGACGCGATAAAAATAACAGCAACAATGATTCCTACTAAAACCTGTTTTGTTCTTTCATCCATAATATCAACCTCCTACCCCTTCAATCCGCCGAGTGTCATACCCTGTGTCAGTTTCTTCTGTACACAGATATACAAAATCAACGTCGGCAGCATAACAATAACAAGACCTGCATACATCTGACCGTATTGAACTGCAGATTTCTGCGCCGCCATCAAGTTCATAAGTCCTACCGGCAGAGTTTTCAGTTCCGGTTTTGTCAGAAGTGTCATTGAAATAATGTATTCATTCCAGAATGACAGGAAACTGAACAAGATTACCGTAACAATACTCGGTTTTGCCATCGGGAAAATAATCTTTACCATCGTTGTAAAGTAACTTGCTCCGTCTACATAAGCGGCTTCTTCAAAATCTTTTGCCAAAGATCTGAAATATCCGGACAAAAGATAGATCGTAAACGGAAGCGCCGTAGACGCATACACAAGAGCCAGCACAAACAGGTTGTTCAAAAAGAACGTACCTCCTGTGAGCTGACGAAGCGTTTTATCCCAGTTATTGAGCATAAGGAAGATCGGTACAACAATGTAACTTACGTTAATGAACAGGCCTGCCATAAAAAGTACGTTCCAGAATTTTGACGTTTTAAACTTGAATCTGGACAATACATATGCCGCCGGAAGAGAGATCACGATCAGCAAAAGCAATGCAAGCGCTGTTACGATCACTGAGTTGAGCATGTAAGTTCCCATGCTCGCCTTCTCCCACGCATCGATAAAGTTCTGGAAATAAATCTTCTCCGGAAGTACCCACGGACTTCCGTAAAACTCTGAATTCTGCTTAACAGATGCAACAAATACCCAGCCGACCGGAATGATAATTGTGATCGCAAGGAGAATTAATAAGATATATACTACCACTTTTGAAAGTGTCAATGGTTTTTTTGACTCTTTTACTTTTGTTTTTCCCATCTTGATCTCCTTCCCTTAAAATTCGATTTCCTGACGTTTTGTTGCCACATTCAGAATTCCCGCAAGTGCAAACGAGAAGAGGAATACCATAACACCGATCGCCATACCATATCCATAGGAAGAGTTCGTGTACGCTTCCTGATACATATAACTTAAGAATACATTTGACGCTCCGTCCGGTCCGCCGTTTGTCATTGCTTTTACAAGCAGGAAACTCATATTGATCGTACTGATAACGAAGAATGTAAGTGTTGTTCTGATGTTTGTCCAGATCAGCGGAATTGTGATCGTAAAGAACTGTCTGATCTTTCCCGCGCCTTCCAAAGCCGCCGACTCATAAAGGCTTTCCGGCACGTTTGCCATACTTGCCATATACATAACCATATAGTAACCGATTGCCTGCCATACAAGTGCAATCACAATACTGTAAATAACTATCTTCTGATCTCCAAGCCAAAGCGTCGGGTTTTCCGCTCCTTTGAACAGATTCAAAAAAGAGTTCAAAAGTCCAAGGTTCGGATCATAGATTGCCGAGAAAATAGCACTGATAACTACTACCGACAAAATGTTCGGAATGTAGAAAATAACACTGAAAAATGTTTTTCCTTTAATTTTTTCCCGTGACAAAATATAAGCAAATACAAGCGCAAATGTAAATGTTACAAGTGTAACAAGAACGATCAGCAAAATCGAGTTCTGGAACGCCTGATAAAATTTGTCACTCTTGAAAAGTATTTTAAAGTTGTCCAATCCTACAAATGTCTTATTATCTGTATATCCACCCCATTTAAACATAGACATACGGAAAATATCGATCGTAGGCAGGATCATAAATACGATAAACAATATCGCTGCCGGGGCAAGACAGCAAAATACAAACAGCCCTTTTCCTTTTCTTGCGGAATGCATTATTTTTTCTTGTCAGCCAGAAGGGCTCTGGAAACAACCAGACGCATAACTTGGTTGGTTCCTTCGTAGATTTGCGTGATTTTCGCATTACGCATAAACCGTTCTGCCGGATAATCTACGGTGTATCCATAACCACCGAAGATCTGCAACGCATCCGTGGTAACGCTCATGGCCACATCGGAAGCAACGCATTTTGCCGTAGCGGCTTCTGCAGAGTAGGGTTTGCCAGCTTGTTTCAGCGTAGCTGCATTGTACACCAGCAGACGGGCAGCATCCACTTTCATTTTCATATCAGCCAGCATAAAGTCAATGGCCTGGAATTTAGAAATAGGACGACCGAACTGCTCTCTTTCCTTGGAGTATTTCACGGCAGCATCCAGAGCGCCTTCTGCAATACCCAAAGCCTGGGCAGCAACACCGATACGACCGCCATCCAAGGTCATCATGGCAATCTTAAAGCCTTCGCCTTCTTTACCCAGCAGGTTTTCTTTAGGCACTTCGCAATCCTGGAAAACCAATTCGGCAGTCAGGGAAGTATGGCCGCCCATCTTGTCTTCAATCTTACCAAAGCTGAAGCCAGGCATGCCTTTTTCCACAATGAAAGCAGAAATACCATGGTTGCCCAAGCTCTTATCCGTCATAGCAAATACCACATAAGTATCCGCCTGGCTGCCGTTGGTGATAAAGATCTTAGAGCCGTTCAGGATGTATTTATCCCCTTGCAGCACTGCCGTGGTCTGTTGTGCAGAAGCATCCGTACCAGCAGACGGTTCGGTCAGACCTAAAGCCCCTACATGAGTTCCTTCGCAAATCGGAGTCAAATATTTTTGTTTTTGTTCTTCCGTGCCGAACAGATAAATAGGATAAGCGCACAGAGAAACAGTAGCGGACAGGGTAATACCCGTACCATCATCTACTTTGGAGAGTTCTTCCACTGCCAGGATATAGCTGAGATAATCCATGCCGGCGCCGCCGTATTCTTCGGGGAAGCAGATGCCGGCGAAGCCATTGGCATCCATTTCGTCGATGAGTTTGCGGTCCCAAATGTGGTTTTTATCTCTTTCTTTCACAGTAGGTGCCAGATATCTTTCCGCAAAGTCTTTCGCAGATTCCCTAATCGCTTCTTGGTCTTCCGTCAGATCAAAATTCATAACTCAATACCTCTTTCTTCAATATTATGAATGAATATTTTAGAGAGAGCCCTACATCGGTAGCAGTGCCCCCTGACCAACCTGCATTAAAGCATTTCTACCACAGTAGCTGTTCCCATGCCGCCACCGATACACAGCGTAGCCAGACCATACTTGCCGCCACGGTGTTTCAGGGCATACAGCAAAGTAACCAGAATCCGTGCGCCGGATGCGCCAATGGGGTGACCCAGAGCAATGGCGCCGCCGTTTACATTGGTTTTATCCCAATCCAGTTTCAGTTCCCGGCCAACTTCCACAGTCTGTGCTGCAAACGCTTCGTTAGCTTCTACCAGATCCAGATCTTTTACTTCCAGTCCTGCTTTGGCCAAAGCTTTACGGCTGGCAGGAATGGGTCCAATACCCATGATGGCAGGATCCACACCGGCAGAAGCGTAAGAAACGATTTTTGCCAGCGGGGTAATTCCCAGTTCTTTTGCTTTGTCAGCGCTCATTACAACTAACGCAGCAGCACCATCGTTTAGTCCGGAGGAATTCCCGGCAGTAACGGTCCCGTCTTTTTTGAAAACGGGTTTCAGTTTGGCAAGGCTCTCCAGGCTGCTTTCTCTTGGGCCTTCATCCGTGTCAAACACCACTTCCCCTTTACGGGTCTTGACGGTTACAGGAACAATTTCTTCTTTGAAAGCACCGGCTTTAATGGCAGCAATAGCTCTTGCCTGGCTGCGTGCAGCCACTTCATCCTGATCCTGGCGCGTTACATTGAACTTTGCTGCCACGTTTTCAGAAGTGATTCCCATGTGGTAGTCATTGAAAGCATCCCACAGCCCGTCATTGACCATTACGTCGGTTAATTTGTTGCTGCCTTCCGCATGGGGCATCACCATTTTCATTCCCCAACGTACTTTCCCAGGGATCGTATACGGAGCATTGGACATGCTTTCCATGCCGCCAGCTACCACAATATCATTATCCCCGGACAAAATGGACTGGGCTGCCAGTTCCACGCACTTTAGGCCGGACCCACAAACTTTATTTACGGTAAATGCAGGTACTTCTAATGGCACACCGGCTTTTACTTCTGCCTGTCTTGCAGGGTTTTGGCCCAAGCCTGCCTGCAGCACATTGCCCATGATTACTTCGTCCACCAGTTCCGGTTTCACGTTAGCTCTTTTTAAGGCTTCTTTGATAACCAGAGCTCCAAGTTCCACAGCAGGAACATCTTTCAGGCTGTTGCCGAACTTGCCAATGGGCGTTCTCACAGCACTTGCAATTACAACTTCACGCATAACATACCATCCCTTCTGAATTTGTTTGGACAATAGGTCTAGTGCCAGAACATCAAGGGTTTCCTGCTCTGTCACTGATTGACCTGCCAAATCCCGTGCAATAGTTTTTACTTATGCACTCGATTATACCCACATTATACCATGCCATCCAGTACCTTTCAATGTTTCTTTTGCAACATGACGGCGTTGCTTTTTGTTAGTTGGATATGGTTAGAAGTTCCCCTTGGAAATAATAGCCACGTTTTTACAATTTATGACCCAATTTATTTTTCCGCCTGGGTTTTGAAGTAGTGGAACAAAAGCTTGCACAGGTCTTTGGCTTCCTGCTCATTTAACGTGACACCCCGTCCCATTTTTTCCCGTCCTGGCGCCCATTCCCGGATATCAAATTTGGGAGGTTTTCCGTTGTAGCTGACCAGATTGAGTTCTTTGGTCCAGCCACTCTTGCTGGTAGACAGGACGCCCATCTCTTTTGCGATTCCGTAGTGAAATTCTGCCATTATTTTTTCTCCTTTTATTTCGCCGATTACGGTACCGGCTTTTTTTCCATTATAGCGAAAAGCCCTGCATTTAGGAAGGCCATTTGGGAAATCAGCCTTTTCGTGCGGCGATAATGACAAAATTTCACAAAAAATACTCTCTCCCTGCTAGAGGAAGAGAGTCATAAAGATTATTGTACGCCCAGGCTGCCTACCCAGTTGGTTACGGCTTTATCGTCGATAGAACCGGTAAAGCATTTACCCTGTACCCAGGTGCCTTTGCCGCCGGCTTTTTCTTTAACAAGGTCAGCGCTCTTGCCCAAGCCGGAGCTGTAAGCGGTGGCGAAAGGAATCACGGTTTTACCGGTAAAGTCATTACCGGTAAAGAACTGGTTCACCGGCCAGGCTGCGATGCCCCACCAAATGGGGTAGCCCACAAACACGGTATCGTATTCTGCCCAATTGGCCGGCTTGCCATTGGTCAATTTCACTTCGTCCTGCAATTTAGCCGTATCATGTTCCTTTGTTACGCGGCTACTTTTATTGTTGTAGTCCAGGTCAGCTGCTGTGTAAGGCTGCTCCGGTACAAGTTTCAGGAGATCCCCTTTGGTTACAGAGGCAACTGCCTTAGCCACTTGTTCCGTCCGTCCCGTATCAGAATAATAGACAACCAGTACCTTCTTTGCCTTGGCCGGTGCCTTTTCACTCACCGGCGCCGTGCTTTTACCGCTATCGGAAGCAGGGGCAGAATTGCCGCAGGCTGCTGCCGCAAATAATGCAACCACCATGGTTGCCAGTGCCGCTACTTTTTTTAGTTTCATGATTTTCTCCTTATTTTCTAAACGGCTTTACGTCTTTCACCGCATCCTGCAGGGATATTTCCTTATCTCCCTGGTCAATATCCAGCAGTACATACCGGTCGTTGCCCATGCCCAGCTCTTTCATATACGTAAGCTGCCGCAGGCCATGTCTGGATTCCATTCTTTCTACCAGGTCATGACGGAAATGTTCCGGCATGGCATAAATGAGATCCACGGAAGCCTGGTCAATGGCCAGAATATCCGTAGAAGCCAGGATCCCTACATTAGGAGTAACTACCGGCTGGGCCGCCGTACCTTCGCAGTCACAGGATACACTCATGTTCCGCATCACATTGATATACACAATATGGGGCGCAAAGTGATCCACGGTGGCTTTGGTGGATTCGGTCATCCGTTCCATAAATTCTTCTTCATTCACGCCCCACTGCTTTCCCGTGTTGCCGGCGTGAATCATACGTTTGCCTTCCTTGCCGTCGGCGCAGCCAATCCCCAGATTTTTGTCGCTACCGCCGAAGCCGCCCATGGTATGGCCCTTGAAGTGGGTCAATGCCAGCAGGGAATCATATTGCAGCATATGCTTGCCCACGGCCATTTCGGTAAACCATTTTCCTCCTTTGACGGGAAGAATGGTGTAGCCATCTTCATCCATAATATCCACCGGGGCAAAGGTCCACCCGTTGGTTTTCAAGGTTTCCCTATGCTTTTCTGTCGTATCCCTGCCGCCACCTTAATAGGTATTGGTTTCTACAATCGTTGCTCCTGGCAGATCCTTTTCGATCAGATTTTTTACCCAGGGGCGGGGAATAATATTGGGGCCATGGGGCTCCCCCGTATGCAGCTTAATGGCAACTTTCCCGCTTAGATTTTGTTTGACCTTGGCAAAGACCTTCTCCAAGCCCGCAGCAGATAAATCCTTGGTAAAAAAGACCACGGACTGGCCTCCTACCCGCTCCGCTGGGGGAATGTAATGATCACCGCCTGTACCGGGCTTGGCATTCTTCTCCGCAGCTTTGGCTGTACTTTGCCCTTTGTTCCCAAGGGTAACGCCTGCTCCGGCAGCAGCTACCGCCGCCGCACCAGCGC
>OGKA01002322.1_pt1 | contig 12191 bp, 10 predicted proteins | sample 1572211 | NCBI WGS metagenome assembly OGKA01 (sample SAMEA2582125, study PRJEB24529) | metagenome | biome: Human gut stool | place: China | collected 2011
TGGCATTGCGACGGTCGTTTGGAGTCACATCCTCAGGACGTTCAATTCCAAAGACACGCATGGCTGTCGAGGTATGGATATCAGCTCCCTCTTGGAAGGCCTTTATTAAGTGCTCATCTTTAGAGATATGCGCCAAAACGCGCAATTCAATCTGTGAGTAGTCAGAGCTGAGAAGGACACTATCCTCCCACTCTGGCACGAAAGCCTTACGAATGAGGCGACCTTGTTCCAAGCGAACAGGAATATTTTGCAAGTTTGGATCCACACTAGACAGACGCCCTGTCTGAGTCAAATCCTGCACATAGCGCGTATGAATCTTGCCATCCGCTAAAATCCAATCCTGCAAGCCAATCACATAGGTTGATTGAATCTTAGCAATCTGACGATAATCTAAAATTTTCTTGACGATTGGGGCAATAGGAGCTAAGCGCTCTAACACATCCACTGCTGTTGAGTAACCTGTCTTGGTTTTCTTGGTGTATTCTATAGGGAGACCTAGCTTTTCAAAAAGTAGTTCCCCCAACTGCTTGGGTGAGTTGATATTAAACTCCTCACCAGCTAGCTCATAAATCTCTTGAGTTAGCTTTTCAATGACAAGCTCATTTTCAGCTTGCATCTCGAGTAGAGTTTCTTTTTTAACCTTGATCCCAGCGATTTCCATCTTAGCAAGAACAAAGGCCAGAGGCTGCTCCATATCATAGAGGAGGTCTAATTGCCCGTTTTCACTTAATTTTTCAAGTAGGACAGGCTCTGTCTCAACCAATACAGCAACCTTACGAGCTAAGTGCTCCAAGAATTTCTCTCTCTCAGGGATAGCTTTCTTGACCCCCTTGCCGTAGAAGGATTCATCATCCATCAAATAAGTCTGGCCGTATAGACTGGCGATAGTTGAAATTTCATTATTCTCTACAGTAGAGAGAAGGTATTTGGCCAAGCGACTGTCAAAAGCAGGAGCCTGCAAGTCCAAACCAAAACGATTTAAGAGAACTTTAGCTTTCTTAAAGTCATATACTTTTAGAGGTGTTTTTCCTAGAAAATCCTTAAGAATCGGATCCTGTAGAAGTTCCAGCTTATCTGTAGCATAGAGCTTGTCTCCACAAGACCAAGCAAAACCAAGCAAATCATCTGTATGGTAGTTTTCCCCAAAAAGTTCAAAGTGAAAGATAGAGTCGGCACTCAGCATATCTTGACTTACTTTGTCCACCACGGTGAAATTCAAAGTCTCAGCTTGATTCGCCTGAGAAGCATTCAAGGCTTGTTTGAGCTGTTTAAAGCCCATCTCATCGTAGAATTTCCCAAGGTTTTCCACATTTGGTCCACTATAGACCAAATCATCTAGACCTATCTCGATTGGCGCTTTCGTGTCGATGGTAGCTAGTGTTTTAGACAGAAAGGCTTGTTCCTTGTCATTGACAAGATTTTCCTTCATCTTGGAAGCCTTCATGCCATCGATATTTTCATAAATACCTTCCAGCGATCCGTGTTCTAACAAGAGCTTGATCCCAGTCTTTTCACCAATCTTGGTCACCCCAGGGATATTATCAGACTTATCCCCCATAAGGGCCTTAAGATCAATAAACTGAGCTGGTGTGATTCCCATCTTTTCCATGAGATATTCTGGTGTAAAGGCCTCAAACTCAGCCACACCTTTCTTAGAAATCTCAACTACTGTATGCTCATCCGTCAACTGGATCATGTCCTTGTCTCCGCTGACGATTGTCACATCAAAAGAATCCTTCTCAGCCAAACGGCCTAGAGTCCCGATGATATCATCTGCCTCATACTGGAGCAACTCGTAGTGTCGAATCCCAAGGTGGTCTAACAACTCACGAATGAAGGGAAATTGCTCACGAAACTCATCTGGAGTTTTAGCACGGCCACCCTTGTAGTCTGCATACATCTCTGTACGGAAAGTCGTTTTTCCCGCATCAAAAGCAACCAAAATATGACTCGGTTGGACACGCTCCAGTAGGTGATTTAGCATCAGATGAAATCCGTAGATTGCATTGGTATGTAGTCCATTGTCATTTTTAAAACGATCCAGTTGCTGGTAAAGAGCGAAAAAAGCTCGAAAAGCAACTGAAGATCCATCAATCAATAATAATTTTTTCTTGTCCATACACCCATTATAAAGGAAAGCAGGGAAAAATACCATTGCTAAGAGTTAGATTATCGGACAAGGCTTATTGGGACACTTGTTCTACTCGCGCACCATTGCTGTCAACTTGGAACCCATCAATAGTCGTATCTACTGCCAATTCTCCAGATGCGTTCACGTAATAATATTTCCCTGAGACTTGGAACCACTGACTAGTCTTCATAGATCCTGAGTTTTCAAGATAGTACCAAATACCTTTATCCTTCAACCATCCTGTCTGCATTTCTCCAGATGATTTCAAGTAGTACCACTTGGAACCGTCTTTTAGCCAACCTGTTCTCATTGAACCATTAGTTTGGAAATAGTACCAACTGCCGTTTATCTTTTTCCAACCAAGAGCGACTTTCCCATTTTCATAGTAGTACCATGTTATCCCCTGTTTTTCCCATCCATTCTTAGCAGTTGCTGTTTTAGCTAGCTGGACATATCTGCGATTTCCAGTTCGGGATAGATAACTAATCCATTTATAACCATCTTTTTCAAGAGTCTGATCGTAATGAACACTTTCTCCAGGATAGTAATAGTCAATAATCGCAGCCGCTTGTGATGGCTGGTTCATAATAGCAGCTTTTTCTGTAAAAACATGGGTTCCACTAGATACTAAAGTTGACTGATGATTTCCTGTGCTAGCCTGTCCGACATCTTTAAAATGAATGAAACCAGACATAGAGCTTGCCTTCACAAGTCTACGATTGTACTTCTCTCTAATGCCATAATTGTACTCCTCAATTTCAATCATATCACCAAAAACATTAGAAACCCATGCAACGTGGCCATATTCTCCGCTTCCATCCCAAGCAATCGAACCAATTGTTGGAGTCTTGTCCACACGATAACCTTCTCGTTTAGCACGATAACCCCAATCTTTAGCATTCCCGTACGCAGCAGGCAACTCAAAACCATTGACACTACTTAAACGAAAGGCAGCGAAAGATGTACACTGTCTGGAGTATAGACGCCATTTATCAATTTCTTGACTTCCATTTTTATAATAATAGGGATAATCATCTCCTCGTGCCAGTGAGCCATTGTTTGCCTGATTGGCATGAACAGCTCCTCCACCAAACAAAAAAGCACCTGCTAACAGTAGGGAAGCTGTCCCCACTGTCGTTCTCTTAAGAAAAGTTCCCTTTTTACTATATGTCATTCATTCTCCTTCGAATAGATAAATTTTTGAGGTTGACCTCATTTATATCATTCGAAAGAAAAAGAAAAAAGTGAGAAAACTCCCACTTTCAACCTTAATCCAAATAGTGAATCAAATTCTTTTCCGTTAAAATATCAGAATACGTGAAGGATTCAACATAATTGTAGGAGACTGGTCTGCAACGTACATGCCCAAATTCAACGATAAAGAGCGATGGATAGACTTCAATAAGTCTTCCTAAGCGATTCTTTTGGCGTTTACGACCATTTTCTAAGGTCATTTCCACGACTTGTCCTTCATGCGCCTTGATTTCTTCTTTAATTTTTTTCATCTTGGCTACATCTGTAAATGCATCTGTCATCTTTGTTCCTCTCTCTTCGAAATACTTGAAAACTTGTTATACTCTTTTTGGAAAATCAATTCTACCGTTCCACGTGCACCGCTACGGTTTTTCTCGATAATAACTTCTACCTTGTTATTCGGAAGTCCTTCCTCTTCTTCGCTGCCACGTTCATAATAGTCATCTCGATAAAGAAAAGCTACGATATCCGCATCTTGCTCGATAGATCCTGACTCACGAATATCTGATAGTACAGGCCTTTTATCTTGACGTTGTTCAACACTACGTGACAGCTGACTTAGCGCAATTACAGGTACCTTCAATTCCTTGGCTAGAATTTTCAACTGACGTGAAATCTCTGAAACCTCTTGTTGACGGTTCTCACGACCAGTTCCTGTGATTAGCTGCAGGTAGTCAATCAAGATCAATCCAAGATTGCCAGTTTCTTGAGCCAATTTTCTGGCGCGTGAACGAATCTCTGTAATTCGAATTCCAGGGGTATCATCAATATAGATACTTGCTTTTGCAAGATTCCCTTGAGCAATCGTATATTTACGCCACTCTTCCTCAGTCAATTGCCCTGTACGGATAGAGTGAGACTCTACTAGTCCTTCGGCAGCCAACATACGATCGACCAGACTCTCAGCACCCATCTCAAGTGAGAAAATTGCAACAGTCTTGTCTAGCTTGGTTCCAATATTTTGAGCAATATTCAAGGCAAAAGCAGTCTTACCAACCGCAGGACGAGCAGCAAGGATAATCAACTCCTCCTCGTGCAAACCAGTTGTCATATGATCCAAATCTTGATAACCAGTAGCAATTCCCGTAATATCCGACGTCTGTTGTGATCGAACTTCCAGATTCCCAAAGTTAAGATTTAAAATGTCACGAATGTTTCTAAAACCACTACGATTTGCATTCTCACTAACATCAATCAAACCTTTTTCTGCTCGCGCAATGATTTCATCCGCGGGGCTAGAGGCTTCATAAGCTTGGTTTATAGACTCTGTTAACTTAGCAATCAAACGACGAAGCGTGGCTTTCTCTGCTACAATTTTTGCATAGTATTCAGCGTTTGCAGAGGTTGGTACAGAGTTGATAATCTCAACAAGGTAGGACAAGCCACCAATATTTTGCAAATCACCTTGATCATCTAATATCGTACGAACAGTCGTTGCATCAATGGCTTCGCCACGATCTGACAAGTCAACCATGGCCTGAAAAATCAAACGGTGAGCATACTTAAAGAAGTCTCGAGAGTCAATATATTCTCGAACAAATACGAGTTTACTCTCATCGATAAATATAGCTCCCAATACCGATTGTTCTGCCAAAATATCCTGGGGCTGAACTCGTAGTTCCTCTACTTCTGCCATCAGACTTTCCTTCCTTTTACAAAATCATTACTCAAATCTAGCTTAGCCTTCTTTTACACGAAGATTGATGACGCTAGTTACATCCTGATAAATTTTTACCGGAACATCAATCAAGCCAACTGCTCGAATTGGAGATTGAACTTGAATATGACGTTTATCAATTTTAATTCCAAATTGTTTTTGGAGCTCTTCCGCAATTTTCTTGCTAGTAATTGAACCAAAAGTTCTTCCATCTGGACCAACTTTTTCAACAAACTCAACAATTGTTTCTTCTGCTTCAAGTTTCGCCTTAATTTCTTGTGCTTCTGCAAGAAGTTGAGCATGTGCTTTTTCTTCAGATTTTTGCTTCCCGCGCAACTCACCAATTGCTTGTGAAGTCGCTTCTTTAGCAAGGTTTTTCTTGATCAAAAAGTTTTGTGCATAACCTGTTGGCACTTCCTTAATCTCGCCTTTTTTCCCTTTACCCTTTACATCTGCTAAAAAGATTACTTTCATTCTTCTGTCTCCTCTTCTCTAATTTCATTAGAAATAACGGTTTTTAGTTTATCAGCCGCTTCTTGCAGACTCATATCTGTAAGTCGGGCAGCTGCTAGGTTGAAGTGCCCTCCACCACCTAATTCTTCCATAATACGTTGCACATTGATCTTACTTCGACTTCGTGCAGAAATGGAAATATCCCCTTGGCTGTTTTTTGCAATGACAAAGCTAGCTTCAATACCCGACATGGCTAACATCGTATCAGCTGCTTTACTAATCACTACAATATCATACTCCTTATTATCCTTAGCTTGAGCCACGAGAATAGAAGGTTGTACGGCCTGTCCTTGCAAGATAAGCTCATTCACCAATCGATACTCTTCAAAGTCAGTTGCTGCAAGTTCTTGGATTACAATACTATCACTACCACGTGTTCTTAGATAGCTTGCCACGTCAAAGGTTCGGCTAGTCACGCGAGAGGTGAAATTCTTAGTATCCAGCATTATACCACCCATGAGAACACTAGCTTGGATACGACTTAAACGTGATTTCTTAGAGTTCTGGAATTGAATCAACTCGGTTACAAGCTCACTCGCACTACTTGCCCCACTCTCGATATAGGTGATCACAGCATTTTCTGGAAAATCCTGATCTCGTCTATGATGGTCAATAACAATCGTTTGTGTGAATAAATCATAAAACTCTTTTGACAAAGTCAAGGCCGTCTTTGAATGGTCCACCATCACTAGCAAGGAACGATTCGTGACCATTTCCATAGCCTGATTTAGAGGAAGAAGTTTTGTAACTCCCTCATTTTCTAAAAATTGAATGGCACGATGGATGTCCGGAGACATTTGTTCTGGATCATAGACTACATAACTTTCGTCCAAGACGTTACTAGAAAACAATTGCATACCGACGGCAGATCCCAAAGCATCCATGTCTAAGTTTTTATGGCCAACAACAAATACACAATCGACACTCTTCAATTTTTCAGAGATTGCCGTCATCATCGCTCTAGTACGTGTTCTTGTTCGTTTGATAGAAGCTGCAGAGCCACCACCAAAATAAATTGGATTCTTCGTTTCATCGTTTTCTTTTACAACGACTTGGTCTCCACCTCGAACTTCTGCAAGGTTGAGATTTGATAAAGCAACTTTACCAATACTCTCATGATCGCCATCACCGTATGAAAAGCCCATACTCATGGTTAAGGCTAGATCTCTCTGCTTAGCTTCTTCACGGAAGGTATCAATCACAGAAAACTTGTCCTGCATCAAATGTTCCAATACCGTATAGTCAGTAAACAAGTAAAAACGATCCATCGTAACTCGTCGAGAAAACATTTTATGTTTTCCGGTAAATTCTGCGACAAAATTCGCGACAAAACTATTAATATGACTGATATCTGATTCAGATGTTTCGTTCTCTAAATCATCATAATTATCTACTGAAATTATACCAATTACAGGACGACTCGTCACCAATTCTACTGTGGCTTCGTACTCTCCAGAAACGTCAAAAAAGTAGAGCACGCCAGAATTTCTATCTAGATGCACCGCATAACGTTTTTCTCCTACATTAGCATAAATTCCAGGTGAAGATATGGATGTTTTTATAATTTCTTGAACTTGAGGAAGGTCTATTTCTCCATCTTCCGTTGTCAACATTAACTCAGCGTAGGGATTGAACCACTCAATCTCACTACTTTCCATGTTTAGCTTGACAACTCCAACAGGCATCTGTTCTAAAAGTGAACTTAAACTATCTTCCGCCTGATGGTTTACGTACTGGATTTGTTCAATTTCTGTTTTCTGATAAGATTTCTTCTGAAAATAAAATAACAAAAGAAATGCCACTACCAAGAAAAACAAGCACGCTATTGTGACTAGGTTATTTTGAAGAAAAATAACTAATGCAGTCATGATTATAAAGGCAATCCCAGCAAATAAGTATATAAAAAAGGGATTCATTTCATTTTTTTTCATTACAAACCTCTTGCGCAATATTATACCATATTTGCACTGAAAAAGCGACCTTTAAAGAAGGAATAGCACTTGTGCTCAAATGTAGTATTCATGAATACAAAAGGTGGTTTACACTAGTGTAAACCACCTTTTTAATCTAAGCATATTAAGTATTATGATTCTTTCACTTCAAGAAGACCAATATCTCCATCTTCGCGTCGATAAATGACATTTGTTGTTTCATCTTCAACATCAATATAAATGAAGAAATCATGGCCCAATAAGTCCATCTGAAGAAGTGCTTCTTCAAGGTCCATTGGTTTTAAATCAATTTGTTTTGAACGAACAACTTTAGGTTGAGCAGCATCTGTCTCTTCTACCAAGGCATCAGTAAATAGTTGGCTAGTAGAAACTTTATTTCTGTTCTTACGTTCAATTTTAGTTTTATTTTTACGGATTTGACGTTCAATCTTATCTGTCACCAAATCAATAGATCCATACATATCTTGAGAAACGTCTTCTGCACGAAGAGTAATAGATCCAAGTGGAATTGTTACTTCTACCTTAGCAGTCTTTTCACGATACACTTTCAAATTGACACGCGCATCTAATTCTTGATCTGCTTGGAAGTATTTTTCGATCTTTTCGAGTTTAGAAACTACATAATCACGAATTGCTTCTGTTACTTCTAGGTTTTCACCACGGATACTATATTTAATCATATAAGTACCTTCTTTCTAAACATATTTGTTTTTCTACATTTATTATAACGCTTTCATTATCTTTTTGCAATCTTTTTCCTCATCTTACGAGGGAAAAAGTTTTAACCTCTTCTGCTCCTGCATTCTCTAGCATGCTCTTGACACGGTTAACAGTCGATCCTGTCGTATAAATATCATCAATCAATAGAATCTTCTTTGGAATCCTACTGCCTTCTTTAATAAAAAACGGAAGTTCCGTGGCCAAACGCTCCGAACGATTTTTAGAAGAACTGGCTTTCTCTTCTCTTTTCTCTAATACATCCAGATGGGAAAGTCCTGCCGCTTCTATTAGGCCTGCAACCTGATTAAAACCTCTTTTTGCATACCTCTCAGGGCTTAACGGTATTAAAACAAAATGATAATCCTTGTATTTTTTTAAATTCTCTTTTAAAATCATAGCAAAAACTTTTCGGAGAATATAATCGCCATCAAATTTGTAACGATTGAAGAAGTCTTTCATGGCTTGATTATAACAAAAAATCGCTTCATGGCTTACTTCAATCCCTTCTTTACACCAAAGTTGACAATCTTTACACGAAATTGACACTCCTTTTTTATGACAATTTGGGCAATGTTCTTCCCCAATCATTTCAAAACTTTCGGAGCAAGTTACACAGACTGAAGTCTCCTCTTTTTTCATCAAGAGTAAATTGCTAAAGGTTAGATTGCTTTTCAAATGCTGTCCACATAGTAAACAATTCATAAGCCAGCCTCCTTGTTCATCAGTTTAATTTCTTGTATAGCATTCTTAATCGAACGATTTAATCCATCATGAAAGAAAATTAAATCTCCAGTAGGTCTATCCATACTTCGGCCTACACGCCCTCCAATTTGAATGAGACTTGATTTTGTAAAGAGGCGATGATTGGCCTCCACTACAACTACATCTACACAAGGGAAGGTAACTCCTCGTTCCAATATGGTTGTACTTATCAATATAGTTAATTCCTTATCCCTAAATGCTTGAACTTGTTCTAATCGGTCCTCAGTAACCGAAGATACGAAACCAATCTTCTCATTTGGAAACTGTAGCTGCAAGATTTCCTTTAACTTCTCTCCTTTTTTGATCTCGGATGCAAAAATGAGTAAAGGATAGCCCGTTTTTCTTTGTTTTTCAATATAGCTTTTTAGCCTAGCTGGTAAACGAAGTTTTTCTAAGCAACTGTCCAATTCTGATAACCAGGCGGGTTTGGGAATAATCAAAGGATTTCCATGAAACCGTCTTGGCAAGCTCAGCCTTTTCAACTCTCCTAAGCGAACCTTTTTATCCAACTCATCTGTAGAAGTTGCTGTAAGAAAGATGCTGAGCCCATTTTCCTTTACACAATTCTTTACAGCTTTGTAAAGCATTCTGTTGTCAACATAGGGGAAGGCATCTACTTCATCTACAATTAATAAATCAAAAGCCTGATAAAACTTTAATAATTGATGCGTTGTTGCAACAACTAGGGGTGTTCGAAAGTATGGTTCAGACTCGCCATGCAGTAACGCAATTTCACAGTCAAAATCGTTCTGTAATCGCTTATGTAATTCTAAGCAAACATCTATACGGGGGCTGGCTAGACAAACTGCCCCGCCGTCATTAATAACCTGAGCAACAACTTGATAAATCATCTCTGTCTTTCCTGCCCCAGTCACAGCATGAACTAAAGTCGGTTGCTGACTCTCTAGTGCTTGAAGCAAACCTTCTGATACTTTCCCTTGAAAAGGAGTTAACTGTCCCTGCCACTTAAGAACATCTTGCTTAGGAAATTCTTCCTGAGGGAAGTAGTATAACGCTTGATCGCTCCTTACTCGCTTCATTAACAAACATTCTCGACAGTAGTAAGCATCAATAGGTAGTTTCCATTCCTCTTGAATCATACTATCACATCGTTGACAGAAGAGTTTCCCCTTCTCTTTTCTCATGCTTGGCAGTTTCTCCGCCAGTTGTCGTTCTTCAGGGCTTAATTCTTGTTCTGTAAAAAGTCGACCAAGATAATTTGGATTTACTTTCATACTTATATGTTCGGAAAAACTAGCGCTTTATATGATTTTTTAGTACAATTAAACCATGGAATTTAGAACAATTAAAGAGGACGGACAAGTCCAAGAAGAAATCAAAAAATCGCGATTTATTTGTCATGCAAAACGTGTCTATAGTGAAGAAGAGGCTCGTGCTTTCATCACAGCTGTTAAGAAAGAACACTATAAAGCAACTCACAACTGCTCTGCTTTTATAATCGGGGAACGTAGCGAAATTAAGCGAACCAGTGATGATGGTGAACCAAGTGGAACTGCTGGTGTACCTATGCTAGGAGTTCTAGAAAATCACAATTTGACCAATGTTTGTGTAGTTGTTACCAGATATTTTGGGGGTATCAAACTGGGAGCAGGAGGTCTTATTCGCGCTTATGCAGGTAGTGTTGCCTTAGCTGTCAAAGAAATTGGAATTGTTGAAATTAAAGAACAAGCAGGGATTCAAATTCAAATGAGCTATGCTCAATATCAAGAGTATGGAAATTTTCTTAAAGAACATAATCTTATGGAACTCGAAACCAACTTTACAGATCAAGTTGACACAATTATCTTTGTCGATAAAGAGGATAAAGAGGATATCAAAGCTGCCCTCATAGAATTTTTTAATGGGAAAGTTATCCTAACAGATCAAGGTTTACGAGAAGTTGAAGTCCCCGTAAACCTTGTGTAAAGCACTTTTAAATACTTTCCCTCAATTTTTAGATTTACACTGACTATTTTTCTGATTGTTATAAAAAAATCCTATCGCTTCGATAGGATTTCTATATTTTACAAAAGTTTAAGATAGCGTTATACTAGTAGCATCTTATATAAAGAGGTGCTAACATGGCTATTTATAACAATATCACAGAACTTATCGGAAAAACACCGATTGTTAAATTGAATAACATTGTACCAGAAGGTGCAGCAGACGTTTACGTAAAACTAGAAGCTTTTAACCCAGGTTCATCCGTTAAAGACCGCATCGCTCTGAGTATGATTGAAAAAGCAGAGCAAGAGGGTAAACTGAAACCAGGCTCTACTATTGTAGAAGCAACAAGCGGGAACACTGGTATCGGTCTTTCATGGGTTGGTGCTGCTAAAGGTTATAAAGTTGTCATCGTTATGCCTGAAACAATGAGTGTTGAGCGCCGTAAGATCATCCAAGCTTATGGTGCTGAACTAGTCCTCACTCCCGGTAGTGAAGGAATGAAAGGTGCGATTGCAAAAGCGCAAGAAATTGCTGCTGAACGCGATGGTTTCCTTCCATTACAGTTTAATAACCAAGCTAACCCAGAAGTTCACGAAAGAACAACAGGAGCTGAAATTCTAGCTGATTTCGGAGCTGATGGTTTAGATGCCTTTGTTGCTGGTGTAGGTACTGGAGGAACTATTTCTGGTGTCTCTCACGCTCTTAAATCGGCTAATTCAGACATTCAAGTTTTTGCAGTTGAGGCAGACGAGTCAGCAATCTTATCAGGTGAAAAACCGGGACCTCACAAAATTCAAGGTATCTCTGCAGGATTCATCCCAGAAACACTTGATACAGAAGCTTATGATGGTATCGTTCGCGTGACATCAGACAATGCTCTTGCACTTGGTCGCGAAATTGGTGGAAAAGAAGGCTTCTTGGTAGGTATTTCTTCTGCCGCAGCTATCTATGCAGCCATCGAAGTTGCTAAAAAACTTGGGGCAGGTAAAAAAGTCCTTGCGCTTGCACCAGATAACGGAGAACGTTACCTATCTACAGCGCTCTATGAGTTCGAAGTCTAGTCTCCTAAATACACAAAGCCCTTTAACAAGGGCTTTTTAATTTTTTCTAAAAGAAAGAGGAAGCAAATCTGCTTCCTCTTTTTATTATTAGTTATTCAAAGCTGCTGCCATTGTAGCTGCAACTTCAGCTTCAAAGTCGTTTGCAGCTTTTTCGATACCTTCACCAACTTCAAAGCGAGCGAACTCAACTACTG
>OGKA01002333.1_pt1 | contig 12160 bp, 10 predicted proteins | sample 1572211 | NCBI WGS metagenome assembly OGKA01 (sample SAMEA2582125, study PRJEB24529) | metagenome | biome: Human gut stool | place: China | collected 2011
TTTGCCAATTTCGTCACCAATCCGATCGGACAGAAGATCATCTTCAAGGCGGGTCTGCTGCCTTACCGGGGAGAGATCAACATCCGGGAAGTGGAGGTGAAGACGGAATAGCGCTGACAGGCGGCATCCGGCAGGCATGAAAGCGGCGGTCACAAAGGAGCGGTCACAGCTCCGGAGTCTCTTCTCTCCCTGCCATTTCCGCTTATCATCGCTTTTCTCCGCCCATCCCAGCTTATCATCACCTATTAGCACCCATCCCCTCACAGAAAGTAACCCTTTAAAGAACGAGAATTATGAATACAAAGAAATATTTTATCGCCGGTGTACTGATGTTGGCAATGTCAGCTCCGGCAACGGCACAGGAAGTCAACTATGCCGAAGCTCTGAAGCCCATCACCGCTGCCATCCAGGCCGCACCGAACGACCCGAAGGCGGCCAAGGACCTCATCAAGGAGTATCAGAAGACCTTCAAGAAGAACGAGGAGGCCATCGTCGCCCTGGGCAACGTCTATCTCCTACAGCACAATTATGCTGTTGCGACCGATATTGCCAACAGCGTGGTGAACAACAAGAAGTTCAACGGAAGTCTGGGATACGTCCTCCTGGGCGACATCGCTGCCCTCCAGGACTCCATCGGCAACGCCGGTGCCGCCGCACAGCAGTACCAGACGGCCATCAGCCTCGATCCGCAGAACGTCACGGCTTACGAGCGTTATGCCAAGGTCTATCGACACGTGAATTCCAAGGTGGCTGTCGCAAAGCTCGAGGAGCTGCGCAAGGTGAAGCCGGACTATCCGGTAGAGGCCACGGCGGCTGAGATCATGCTCAACGACGGCAAGTACCAGGAGGCACTTGCGTGGTACGGCAAGGCGAACCCTGCCTATATGACCGAGGACAACTTCTACAACTACGGTTTCGCCGCCTACATCACCAAGGATTATCAGAAGGCCCTGGACGTTGTCAAGCAGGGTCTGCAGAAGTTCCAGAACAGCGAGTACCTCAGCCGTATCGCCATGATGGCGTCCGTCGAACTGAAGGATTATGCCTCTGCCGTCAACTACGGCAAGGCGGTGTTCGCCGGTACCGGAAAGAAAGTGGCCAACGACTATGACGTATATGCCAAGGCACTCTGCGGCGCACAGCAGTACGACGAGGCCGTAAGCTATGTCAACAAGGCGCTCGAGGCCGACAAGAAGAGCGTGGAGCCGTTGAAGACGCTGGCAGCGATCTATTCCGCACAGGGCAACGACGACAAGGCGCTCGAGGTGCAGCAGGAGTATCTCTCCAAGAGCCGGAAGGCCACCAACAACGACTGGGCGACACTTGCCAACACGTATGTGACGAAGGCGGAGGCCCTGACGGACCGTGCCGAGAAGAATGCCGTCCTGGCGAAGGCACTGGCCGTCTACGACCAGATGATCGAGAAGTTCCCGTCCATTTCCGACTGGGTATGGCTGAACCAGGCGAATGTCGCCCAGCTGATGAACGACCCTGACAAGGTGGCCGAAATCTATCAGAAGGTGGCCGCCTTTGAGGAGGCGAAGCCGAATCTCGACGCCGACAGCAAGAGTTACCTGGAGAGCGTGTACTACGGTCTCGGTTACTATTACTCCAAGAAGGGCAACAAGGAACTTGCCGACCAGTATTTCAAGAAGGTGCTGGATGTCAATCCTGACAACGAGGGGGCCAAGAAGGCATTGGGACTGTAATCTCCTCTGAAGTATACGTTTTTTTCTGGAACAATCATGACAGACCGAGGGCGGCGGCCGTACAGGCTGCCGCCCTCTTCCGTGCTTTCTGTCTCCTCGTTCCTGTCTCCCGTTCCTGTGTGCCGGGCGTGTGCCGGACGGGAAAGGCAGACCTTGAAGGGTGCCTCCGTTTTTTGCCTGGCCCGGGCGGCTTCCGTCCCGCTTGTCGCATGATGGGAGGCTGGCCTCACAGGCAGACAGGCCCGGCAGAGCGTGTCGTCTCTGCGGACACAGACCGGGCATCCGGCCCCGTTCATACAGATTCCCGGCCAAAGGACGACTGTCCTCTGGCCGGGACCTCTGTGTAATGGATTATGAATTTCCCAGGTTGGTAATCATAATTTTCAGATTTGCGCGTTTTGCTGTCCTGTATAAAAAAAGAAACGGCCGAGCAGACTGCCCTTCCGTTATCTCCGATTAACCTCCGTCTCACGACGAAAATATTTCTACAATCTTTACCTAAAATATAACTAAAAACCTAAATCTATTACTAACCTAAACAAATCTTTTCTTTTTCAAAAATAATCCTGAGCAATCTTTACTACCTGTAAAGGAAACACCTTATGAGACAGATATGTAATATCTCTTGAATTACGTTGCAAAGTTACAACGATTTTTTCAGTTTGTCAAGCATTTCATGGAAAAAATATCGATGTGTCGGATGTTTATTGATTTATATCAACTATAAGTAAGGATTCCGCCCGGCTTCAGCCCATCCCATCTCCTGCCGATGGGGGAGTGTGGGACGGGCCTGCGGGCAGTCAGAAGGTCCGGCCCGGCCGTCGTCCCCGTCTTATCTCCAGCCGCATGGGGTCCTGTATGTGCGCCTTGGTGACCAGCTGCATATACCGTTCCCGCAGCGGTCCGACCCTGACATTCTTCCGCGCCCGCACGGCAGAGACGACCGACGACGGGTTGCGCGGCTCGTGTACGTGCAGCACCCGGCAGATGTGGTGTACGATGGTCTGGAAGTCCATCGGGCGGCCCCGTCTGTCCATCAGTGCGCCGCTTGTCCATACGATATGGGCCAGTTCGATGAGATCGCACTGGGAGGCTGTCCAGTACAGTCCGTCCTCTTCGCTTCGGTTGATCAGGTCGTAGAAGTTGTCAACGAGTCTTGCCGTCAGGCGTTCTTCATCCTCTTGTGTCCAGGCGTGCGTGGCCTTCATTACGATGTTCACTTTCTTCATCATTGTTCTTGGTGTTTTTGGTTTAACTTGGTGCTCTTTGTCAGATACGTGTTTTCCTTGCAGACCTTCCCGGGCGGTGCGGCCGGATGGCGGCCGGCAGGAGAAGCTGCCGGGAGGTGTCGGCATCAGATTCTCCGCAGAGCCGGTCTGCTGGGGAAGAAGGCCCCTGCGGATGTAGGGCAAAGATAGCGGCAAGAAGCGCAGTATATGTTCACTCCGTAATTTTTATTTCTTAAATAAACGTAAACGGTAACATTTATTAACAGTCGTTCGCATTGGTTCCCGGGTGAGAGGCACCTGCCGGGCCTGCTGCCGGCCTTTGCCGGATGTCCAGATGAGTCTTGCTCAGCCTTGCAGGTAAGGCCCGATAGAAGTGCAGGTAAGGCCTGATTGAGGTGCAGATAAGGCCTGATTGGAGTGCAGATAAGGCCTGATTGGAGTGCAGGTAAGGCCTGATTGATGTGCAGGCAAGGCCTGATTGGAGTGCAGATAAGGCCTGGTTGAGGTGCAGGCAAGGCCTGGTTGCGTGGCTGTATGCCGTGTACAGGAATCTGCCCTGTACGGTCCAGCTATGCGGCCGCATACAGGCAGTGTCTGTCCGTATGGAGGCTGCCGCAGACTGCCGCCTGAACGAAGAACGGCTGGCCGGGCCACGCATTGCCGTGTCTTTGCACCGCCTTTCTCTTCAGGTCTCCGATGTTTTCCTGCTGTTTCCTCTCTCTTGCTTTGAAGTATGACAGCCTTCACCCCATGCCTTTGCAGGCAGGAACGTACGACGAATCCAAGACGCAAAGTGACGGCAGACAAAAGTGATTACGCCGATTGGCTGCACAGCGTCGATGTGTGCAGGTTACTTGATACCGGCCCCCGCACCTTGGTAAGGAAAACGGTTTGAGGAGTATTTGATATACTTGGTCATTTTTTTGTTAATACATATTAAATATATCGTTTTGCGATAAATATATTTCGTTATTTAATATATTTCCTATACTTTTGCGACATGATATAAATCCATAAATATGTTTTTGAGCTATGAAAGTATATTGTAATTCAAAAGGAAAGATGATAAATATGGTCTGCCGTATGATACTCGTAATTTTGGCAGGTTGGCTCTTGCTTTTCCTTGTTCAACTCTTACGTTGGACAGAAGTTATTGATATAACTATTGGCTTAGGTACACAGATTCGTCCCATAGCATGGTCAGCTGTCAATAAGGTGCATTCGATACAATGGATAGAATTGACAGGCTATTCGCTTTCTACGATAATCCTGATATTCCTTTCTTCGAGGTTTATAATTACCTGTCTTGGCAAATTGGATATAAAAAGATTATTCAACCGTCATAATACGAAACTATTATGGGGCATAACTATCGCAGATCTCTTCTTTGAATTTTTCTCTTTAAACATTGATATACTTTTCGGTCTGAGAGAGATACAGTTCGGTAGCGGAATAATTATTTCTCCATTGTTATTTCTCATAATGACACTCATGTATGAAGTGGCCGTAAGTATCACAGAAGAAAATGAACTGACCATATAAATGTTATCCATATGATTATAGTAAATTTAGATGTCATGATGGCTAAACGGAAAATTTCATTAAACGAATTATCAGGTATAGTTGGCATTACAACTGCAAACCTCTCGATATTAAAAACCGGGAAAGCAAAAGCTGTCAGGTTCGTCACACTTGATGCTATTTGCAAGGCGCTGGACTGTACTCCCGGGGATATTTTAGAATATAAAGCAGATAATTTATGAGAAGAACTGTATTTTTCCCTGCAATTCTGATGACACTTCTGTGTTCTCAGCAAGCATCGGCCCAGAATCCGACAGACTCTATAAGTGTTGACAGCATTATGAGAACCCTTCCCGAAGTAATGGTGAAGGGCGAAAGGCCATTGGCTGTTGTCCATGGTAGTGCTGTAACTTACGATTTGCCTCGTATGATTGAGAAGAAAGGTGTAGACAATGTATTTGATGCCATCAAGGAACTTCCTGGAATTACTGAGAAAGAAGGCAAATACCAGCTGGCAAATCGAAGTGTGACCATATCGCTGAACGGGAAGGTCATGTCTTTGACTTCAGACCAGATGGCACAGCTGTTAAAGAGCCTGCCTGCCAGCCGGCTTGAAAAGGCAGATGTGATGTATTCTGCCCCAGCGAAAATGCAGGTCCGCGGTGTACTGATTAACATACGATTGAAAAATGGCACACAGTCACAAATACCTCTGCAAGGTGAATTTAACGTAGCCTACAATCAGAAACATCATGCAATGTTCGGTGAGCGTGCATCCTTTCTTTACCACACAGGGAAGTTCACATTGGATGCAATGTATCTGCATAGTCATGGCAGAGTGTTCAAGGTTACCGATGAAGATTCCCGGCACCGGCTCAGTGATGCGTCAATACATGAGATAAAAGACAATCAAGCACAGCTTGTCAGGCAATTCGGGCATGACTACCGTATAAGTGCTGAATATGATTTTGCAGAAAATCACAGCTTGTCACTGTCATATCTGGCAAATTACAGTAATCGTGACATCTACAGTGATTATGCCGGGGATATTGTAGGTAGAAGCTTTTCTACACGCCGTACATGGCTGCACAATATTAAGTTAGACTATCAGACCCCATTCGGTTTGAAAGCGGGTGTTGAGACTACCTATTATCATGACCCTGAGAAACAAAATCTGCAAAGTGTTGTACCTACGGGGAATCTTGACTTTCTCGCCGACAACGACCAGCGAGTAAATGTCTGGCGTTACTACTTGTCCCAGGAAAATCAATTGAAGGGTAACTGGAACCTGAATTACGGAGTTTGGTACAAACAGTCTCTTAACCATAGTTTACAGTTTTACCAGAATCAGCCTGAAGTCGGTTGTATTCGCCAAAGAGAGGATATAGCCGACACTTATATAGGATTAGGAAAGAACTGGAATAACAAGTTCATCTTTGATGCTTCTTTAGCAGCGGAATATTATCATTCACCGCAATGGCATCAATGGAACATATATCCCACGCTCAACCTGACATATGTCCGCACCCCAAGCAATATATGGGTTCTAAGTTTCTCAACAGACCGGACTTATCCGGAATATTGGGCAATGAATAATTTTACGGTATATAGTAATGGCGGGTATGATGAGATTACAGGCAACCCGTATCTAAAGCCCGCCAAATCATACCAGACTAATATAGTATGGGTACTGAAAAACAGGTATCATTTTGTGGCAGGGTTCAACTATGTTGACGATTATTTCATACAGACACCTTATCAGCGTCCAGACCGTTTGGCTACAACTTTCAAGTATGTGAATCTTAATTATCAGCAACAGGCCTTCTTGCAGGCTGTCATTCCTCATAAGTTCGGTTCATGGTTAGACACCCGATTGACATTGACTGGGGTTTGGATGCATGAGAAGTGCGAAGACTTTTATGATATACCGTTTAATAGGGCCATGCTATATGGAATGGCGCAGATGAGCAATGTTATCACACTGATTACCAAGCCCGATCTGTCGCTGACAGTTGACGGGATGATACGCAGCAAAGCCCATCAGGCAATTTACGATTTGCCGGGTTCTGGAAATTTAGACCTTGGACTTCGTTGGCAATTCTGGAAAAAGCAGGCTGTATTACACGTTTTCTGTAATGACTTGTTTGAGACTTCTTCTATCAATCCCCGAATTGACTTCAAGGGACAATACATGAATATGGACTTCAGGTGTTATCGTGAGTTTGGAATATCATTAACTGTCAGGTTTGGAGGATATAAGGCTAAGAAGAAAGATGATATTAATACATCACGATTCCGTAAGTAGGGATTATTGTTTTTATTTTTACTTGATTATGAAAAGGAAAGGATTAACAAAGACCTGGTAAAGCAGGAATTGCAAGCCATGTCAGAAGCAGAGGCTGCCGAAATTAAAGGTGGTCTGTCGGAAGGTCAGTCACAAGACGACAAGTCAATAGCTATTAGTGTAAGTATTTCTTTCTAATACTTTATGACTGCTTACATGCCGGAGACTTCTATCTTTAATCAGATGATAGTCTCCAGCATGTTCCATTCCGTATAGCAGTAGTTTAAAATATAAATTTATAATATTGACTTTTTGAAAAGCGAGAAGTTTTATCAACTTACTTTTTAGCGGAAAGATGAGAGAGTGCAAGGGGATGAAACGGACATATAAAATTAATATCCTTATCAACAAAAGTTATTTATGAAAATCTTACTTAACTGGTTTCCTCCTGCAATGACGAGAATTCCTTCTCCGGCCATGTCTATTCTGAAATCTAATTTTGTAGCCCATGGATACGATGTGGATATATGCCATTGGAACCTGATATTCAGAGATTTGCTTTTTAAATTTTCAGGAACTAATAATGGAAACGAGATGACTGAGATTCCAGTCTCATTGAGACGCTGAAAGTGAGTTGCTAATCTCTTTTAAACAGGGAATAAATCTAAATCTAATTGCCTATTTTTAGGGGGTGCAAAAACTCCAATAATTAAATATGGGTCAGGAGCGTTCCTTTTATGCCACTCGTATGAAGTGCCTAAAAACAAATAAATATCTTTTTTAGCCATATCCTCATATTTCTGAATAACTTTCTGAACCGCAATTTCTTCATTTCCATCTTTCCGAATACAGTTTCTATATAAAGCCCCGATTTCCCAATCCTCAATCATGAGGGTACGTTTTATTCCATCTTCTGTAATAAACTCATAACTGAACTTATAAGGTATCTTCTCTGCAAATTGGAAAGAATCCTTTATGTCCTGATTATCTTCAAAAATGTTCAATTGGAGCAACTTTGCTTGATACTTCGCTTTGAGTTTTGACAATTTGTCGGCAAATTTCTCCATACTCTTGCCATCGTCTTTCTTTCTCAGGTCACAATATACTACACGCTCTATGCGTGTAGGCTTCAATACGGCTAAGGAGATTTTGTTCTGTGCCGTCAAGGCAAGAAGTTCACTCATATTCGTGAATATGGTCTTGTTTTTCAGGACCCATTGAAGCCTTAAATTCCAATCTATTCCTTTGCCTTTTTTACCAAGGATATTCGTGTCGATTTTAAGAGTATCAATATTATAGATATGGTAACTTTCTGGTCTGCTGTCCTGAGTCCTTTTCTTCACATCTACCTCTATCCATTGCCATTTGTGATAACGAGGCACATCGTCATCCGCATAAATCACCCGATAAGGAATAGGAAATATCCTTATCCATGAGCCATCTTCACGAAACCCCGCCGTACATACAGTTTCGAGATGTTTTTCCGATAAAGAAGGATAAGTCATTACAGATACCAATATTCGCATAATCATAGTAAAATTTCTTGAAAATCATAGGTTACATTCGGCAATCCCATTAAGGCCTTTGCCACTCGTGTACGGTGACATTGTCTTGGATTTTTCTCAAAACAGGTGAGACAGATCCTTTTCTCTTTGTCTAAAACAGAGCGCACATATAATAATGCATCCCAATTTTGTTTTAATGAGGTCTTCTCGTATTCTTCAAACAGGCGGTCGTAGTCCTCTTGAGAATTTAGTGCTTTTCTGTTTTCAGATTCTATGCCTAATGCAGGTATATGTATATATTTGATTCCTACTCCCTCACAGGCTTTTTGCAGAATGGCCTTGGAAAAACCGTATTTCATGCTGAATGCGTTTTTTCTCACATCGCATAATACCCTAATGTCATTGCATATAAGTTGCTTCAGATACTTTTCAAGGGTAAATCCTTCATAGCCAATGGTCATCAACACCGATGAGCTGTATTTGTACCTTTCTCTACATTCCCTGACTTTCTCCAGTTCTTTCTGTGTCAACAAGTATTGGGCTATTGTACTGTTGATGGCCGTAAATGGATTTGTTCGATATGTATAGGCGATCAGCTCATCTTGCGACATATTGCCATATAATTTGCAGACTTCGCGAATAGCCTGAGCATCAAACAAATCCAAATCTCTGATAAAATGGGTTTCATTCAAGAGATGATACAGGCTGTCCCTTCTTTCTATTTTCTCTATATTCAAATATCCTTGTTTGGATAAAGCCACTAAATCTTGATTAGCCTGAAAAGAGAAACAGCCGTACTTATAGGGAACAAAATCAAAGGCTTTCTCATCAACTTGCCTACGCGTAAAAAGAAATAGATATTTTTGCAAACTCTTTGCAGAAACATCTCTTCCAAGCGCTTCAAGCAATGCCAGAATAATTTTCCTTCTATAATACATCATCTTCATATTCTTTGGCAAAATTACAGTTTATTATCAACAAAACAAATAAAACAAGCGATTATTTAAGTAAGTTTATATTAAGGAACATAGTGCGTCCTTTTTGCATAATAGAACGTAGATGTTGCAAAAGGACCCCTGTTAAATAAATAATAAAAGTTGTATCCTCTCTTGTCCGGTTTCGTTCCCTCTTGGGGTACAGTAGGGATTTCCACGGAACTGTATGTGATCCGATATCCTTTGTACCGCCCTTTCTTGTCTTGCCGCTGTGCTCCTACTGTCGTTGGTAGTTTCACTGGAATGTTATCTTCGCCATGGATTTCACGACAACCGCATCTTGCCCATTTCACATTTTGTGATAGCGTGACTTACCCATATCATTTTCTGGGGATCAACTTCAAACAATAACCGGCCTATCAAGAATCGAGTTTGTTATTACACTTTGATTATGTAGTAACTAAAGTTTCCCACTTGAAATCAAAAGTGTTGTAAGTCATTGTTCTGGGTTATATTGGAAGATATTAAAATATTGTAATGAAGAGGTGCGTTCTTTAGATAATATCATAACATATTTCGGTGATGATGTCCATGAAAAGCAGGAGGTTTATAAAATTTTAGAAGAGCTGAATGCAGAATACCTTCTCTATTCCAGTATGAATTATAATGAGAATATAACTATCATCAATACAAATTCTGTCAATTAAAACCTGTTCTGCCATTATTGTCTCATGAAAACCTTATATTTTTTATCAGCATGATTCTCTGGAAATGGAGTGGTATGTCTGATGATGGTCTGTAGATATTAAAAAAGATTTTTCAATATAGTGAGTTGGATAAAGTATGTAACCCAACAAGCGGAGAGGTAGCTTTACCGTCTATAGCTGCCACCGCAGAATCTTGAGGTTTACGGAGTATTTGTACAAAAGTAAATGTTGACATTCAATACTCAATCAGGCTGCAGAGAAAACTCTCTGCAAGGCTTCCGGCTCGGAGATAAGGGTGAAATGCGGCTGCAGGGGAAACGGTGGGGGAGGAGGCCGGGATTTTCGACAATGCAAAATGGCACCCGAGCTGATGTGTACCAGCCCGAGTGCCACGTATCTGGACAGATGCTTAAAACCGTATCTTAATTCTCCGGCAGCCCTGCTTCCGGATTGAATCTTACAGAGACCTTCTTGTTCTGGACAATGTCTATCTGGCCATTGTATGCGATGTCGGCCTCTTCGTATTTCCTGTCCGGTCTGGCATAATACGCTTTCAGATGATAGCTGCCTGCCGTCAGTCTGCCCATCTTGAAACGGACGTCGTATTTGCAGATGCAGTCGGCAAATGCATCAAGGACGTTATGGTACACGACGAGGGTAATCTGATTGTCTCGGTTGGCGATGTCCACATGGATGTTTCTTACGGCACAGTTGGCCTTCACGTCTTCCAGCATGCACCGGGCTGTGCCGTCTTTGCCCAGCTCTATGCTCAACGTTGCGGGCTTGCCGTCATTTTCCGCATAGAAGTCGGGACGTGTCTCTGTTGGAGAGAGGCTCGACTTGCAGGCGGAATTTTCCACATCGTAAACGCTTAATGCCTCAATAGCGGCATGCTCTGATGAACACGCCGACAGGCCCATGATGCACAGAAGGCTGTAAAATGCTTTTTTCATAATTGCATGGATTTGGTTGTTGTTATTTATATGAACGTGCTTGCGGGTTATTTCTTGCCTGTCCTGTTACGTATTTCCGCCATTAACGAATAAACCTGGCCGACACTTTCCAGGCCCAGAGCGTAATCAGCCTCATGCTTGTTTTCAATCATGTCGGCAAAGGTCTTGATTTCAGAGAAGAACCCTTGCGAGACGATCTGGTTATTCCCCATCGTTGGGACAAAACCGTTTCTTCCGTAGAGACAGGCCGTCGCCGCATGGTTTGGAAAGACTTTCTCCAACGGAATCCCCAGTACCACAGAGTGTCTCGGCATGAAATCAAGCCGCTCCATGTTGTCCAATACATACAGTCCTTTGTCTGTACTGACATTCAGCTGTTCCTGTGCATCCTGCCAAGAGTAATCCGTCGACAGTTCCAACATACCTGTTATATCCTTGTGCCCCAATACAAGAAACAGAGTCTGCCCGCCATCTCTACTGCGAATGACATCCAGACACTTTATCTTTGCCTCTCCAAAAAGGAATGTTGCATAGTCAAGAGGATGGATGAACAGGTCGAGTAAGGCATCTCCTTCAGGGTATAATCCTGTCAGATAGCGATAATGGTAATGCCGTCTGCCGTCACCTTTCAATCGCTTTTTCAGAATCCGGGTTGCAGGGGCGAAGCGTCTTTGCAGTCCGACAACGATATGCTGTGGGCCATACAGTCTGACGGTGTCAGTCAAAGCCTTCAGTTCCCTTTCGTCCTCACAGGGCGGCTTCTCAATGAACAGGGATTTGCCGGCTTTTATGACTTCGGCTGCAATCTGGAAATGTGAATGCGGATCGGCTGCCACGAAGACTCCCGAGACCGTATCATCAAGCAGGATGTCCTGTAGAGAAGTCGTACCTTTGACTCCTCTGTATTTTTGAGAAATCAGCCCGGCTTTCTTCTCCGAGGTGCAGCAGATGTATTTCAGCGGCAGCTGAAGATACTGTATGACGGGCAGCAGGTTGTTTGCACAATGATTGCCAAGCCCCACGAGAGCATACTGCCGTGTGTAGGTATGGCACAGTTCCCTCATGCTGCGAATGCGCTTGTATCTGCCTATGATGTTATCTGAATATCCCATTTCAGCTATGCTGTTATTCGTTTGAAATGTTTCTTATAGGTGGTCTTCCTGTCGCTGGTCCATTGATATTTCCCGTAAAACAACTCTATCAGGCGTTTGGGCAGTATTTTTTCCAGGTTTCTCAACAGGATAATGTCATACTTCCGGTGGTAGTTGATCCAGCATTGATTACACGCTTTGGAGTGTTGACACTGGATCTTGCAGG
>OGKA01002334.1_pt1 | contig 12159 bp, 9 predicted proteins | sample 1572211 | NCBI WGS metagenome assembly OGKA01 (sample SAMEA2582125, study PRJEB24529) | metagenome | biome: Human gut stool | place: China | collected 2011
CTGAAATACAAAACATTTCTGTAACTTTGTTCTCGGTTGCCATAGCAATTTTTTGTTTGTGTTTATTTGTATATCAACACCTTAATGTTACAATAAGTTTTGCTAATCACCAAATTTATAGACACTTATAATTCATCGAACCCACGTTATTATAAGAAAATATGATACAAAACATTGGGATTATCCTGACTTAATATTGTCCAAAGTACCTATGAAAAAGTATTTATACATTCTTTCGTTTTGTTTTTTGCAATATACACTCTCGGGCTTTGCACAGAACAAACAAACCTCAATGTCAGACACAATAAAACTTCCCGAAGCAACTGTATTGGCAGAAAGACCATTTGTCCAACGTAAGGCTGACAGAATGATAGTCAGTATAGAACATAGCAAATTGTTAAAGGCACGTTCTCTTTCTAATATTTTGAATTTGATTCCCGGTGTAAGTTATGATGATGAAGGTAGTGTTACTATTATGGGGAATGGCATTAGGATATATGAAAATGGAAGAATGGTAAAACTAAGTGGTACGCAACTTAAAAGATATTTGTCTTCTTTACGCGGCAATGATATTAAGAGTTTAGAGATACTGCCTCAAGCAACAGCTGAGTATGATGCGGAAGGAGGAACGGGGATTCTTGTTATCAATCGGCAGAAGAAGCATGATTATGGACTTTCCGGTTATGGGGGTAGCGAATACGAACGAAAAAGTAAAAATTCATTCTCAGAATTTACGGGATTAACTTATTCGTGGGGAAACTTTGCGCTTTATGCCAATATGATGTTAGGCCGGTCGGAAAGTCTAAGTAAAATAGCCGAAAGTGACTATGGACGAAATATAACAGTTAATAGTATATCTGAAAGTACAGATAAAAGTCTTTACTATATGCCTAAGTTGGGCTTTGACTTTTATATATCCCCAAAGCAATATTTAGGTATTGAATGGTCTGGTAATTACGCAAAAGATTATGCCAATGACTGTTGGGTTCATTCTACTATTACCGACAATAGTCCTTATCCAACAAGCATTAAGAGTTATGCTCCATATACCTTAAGGCCTAATACCAATGATGTTACATTAAATTATGAATGGAAGACAGATACACTGGGAAGTAAACTAAATATCATTGCTGATTATGCCCGCAAAAGAGAACATGATTTGTATGAATATGAAAATAAATATACTTTAGGCATAAGTTCGGATAGTATTATATCTAAATCGCAACCCTCATTTGAGCGCATAGATGTATATAGTGCACAAGTAGACTTTGAAAAATATTTCAACCATCATCAGTTTACTCTTGGTGCCAAGTATGTCTATGCCGGTATTGATTATATCAGTAAGTTATACCTCGGAAATACGACCTTAGGTGGAATATTATCAGAAGAGATTGACCAACGAGACGATTTCAATTATTTTGAGCAACGATATGCGATATATGGAATGTATAGGTACACATCACGATCTTGGGGTGTTCAAATGGGACTGCGTAACGAATATACGGAATGGAATACCCAACAAAGAGTAAAGACTCAATTACATAACAGTAGAAGCGACAATAACATCTTCCCATCATTCTTTGTGAAAAAAAACATGGGGCAAGGAAATGCTTTGTCGCTTAGTTATACGCAATCGATAAATCGCCCGTCGTACCAAATGGTAAATCCATTTGTTTTTCATCTGTCTGAAACATCCTATAAGGAAGGTAATCCTTATTTAAAAGGTGAATTGCTATACAATGCAGCATTACAATTCGTTCTGAAATCAAGATATATTTTCTCGTTATCTGCGCTTTTTATCGATAGGAAAATTAATGAGGTATACGAACAGGTTGGAGAGAAACAAACACGCTACACATTAAAAAATGATGGAAATTCAAAGAGATTGGCTTTGTATATGGAAATACCCTTTACGTGGGGTATGTGGAATTGTAGAAATAATGCCGAACTAAGTCAGAGTTTATATCAGAATAGTGCTAAACGTATTCATGATTTTGGGGTTGTTCTATCGAGTTTTAATCGTTTTAGGTTGTCAAAACAACTTACTGCGATGGCAAATTTACGCTATATCAGGCATTATAAACAACTTTATCTTGTTCAAAAGACAGATTACTTTGGTGTAGATATTGAGGGAGATTATAGTTGTTTGAAGGACAAACTGAATATCAATTTTGGTGTAAAAGACTTGTTAAATAGCAGAGGAAAGAATCAACAAATATTCCGAAATAATAATTTTGAACACCATTCAGACTTTAATTTTGTTTCACGAAAGTTCTTTGTTAGTGTAACGTTTAATTTCTCGGCCGGATTAAAACAAGCAAGCCAACATGATAAGACGCATTCTAATGGAGAAGAAAAAGAAAGAATGTAATGAGTAGCTTTCCTTCGATTAAGCAACATGATTGATACGCGAGTCTGGGTTAAGAAAGTCCTTTTAAAAGTTAGTAATCTCGTTAGTTTTTTATAACTTTTCAAAAGTTCGGCGGACGCTATATAATTTAAGTCTCATTTCGCGCGCTAATCAAGTCCTAAGCGCTCCATATCCTTGCCATAAAGGCGGTTGAACTCTCTTGACGACAACCCGTGGGCAAGATAAAGCTCTACGAAAGTCTTGTAGATATCTAGTTTTATAGTGTAAAAATCCTCCATTCCACCTAAAGAGTGAGGATAGGAAAGTACACGCTTAAAGAAGATCGGGACAGGATTATCCTTCGTTCCGTAGGTTGGGTCATTCCATTGCCGGCGGTTCACATAGGCTGAAAAACTATAGATGTTAGTGATAAAAGTCCATCGCTGAACTTCTAAGTCTTCATACCAAGTTTTTTCGCCACTGCCTCTTGTAACGACATTATAGCCGCCTTTAAAGGAAACAACACCTACATACTTGTTATATTCAGGTGCATAAAAGTAGATGAGGTTATAAACAGCCGTTCGCGTTTGCGCTACTCCCATAAACCACCCGCTTGTGGTAAAGACATCATCATACGTGTCTAAATCACGATAGTCTTTGGGCACTTTTACGACGATCGTGTCGGAGTTCTTTATATATGTGTCTGCATAAGGAATAGCCGACTTATTCCCGCCAATGGTAAATCGGGTTATGATAAAGATAAGCAGCGGCGCACCTATGAACATCGCCAAAATCGTCCCCGACGTTGAAGCAATGTAGGGAAATACTTTACGAAAGAAATTCGCCATTATCTGCAATAAAATACTATAGTTTCGCAAGCCCGCTGCGCGGAGTCTCATCTACTTCTCGTGCGCAGCAGGCTGAATTTAGTCTTATTTTACCGTGATCAGATTGTAGTTTTTCTTGCCACGTTGTACGAGCAGATATTTGCCATCTAAGAGATCCTCTTCTGTGATGGTTTTATCAAAGTCGGAGAGCTTCTCTTTGTTCAGACTGACGCCACCGCCCTGAACCAACTTACGCATCTCGCCCTTTGAGGCAAAACATTGCGTCTTTTCGGCAAACAAATCAACGGCTTTAGCGCCCACAGCCTCAGCGCGCGCCACCTCAAAATGAGGCACACCGCTAAAGACGGCGAGCAAGGTCTTTTCATCAAGCTTCAGCAAACTCTCTTTTGTTGCTTTGCCAAAGAGGATTTCCGTAGCAGCCAGAGCTTTTTCGTATTCCTCGCGGCCGTGAACCATCACTGTCACCTCCTCGCCAAGACGGCGCTGCAATTGGCGACGGCCGGGGTCAAGGCTGTGCTCGGCGATCAGGGCTTCAACTTCTTCGCGCCCCAGCAAGGTAAAGATCTTAATGTAGCGCGCAGCTTCTTCGTCGGAGACGTTAAGCCAGAACTGATAGAACTCGTAGGGCGTTGTGCGCTCTGCATCTAACCAAATATTGCCGCTTTCTGTTTTGCCAAACTTTCGGCCATCGGCCTTCGTAATGAGGGGGCAAGTCAAAGCATACACCTCATTGTCGGGCCCTAACGTGCGGCGAATAAGTTCTGAGCCTGTCGTAATGTTTCCCCACTGGTCGGAACCGCCCATCTGCAACTTACAATTCTTCGTCTTATACAGATAAAGGAAGTCGTAACCTTGCAGCAATTGGTAAGAAAACTCGGTAAACGAAAGGCCGTCGCGTGCTTCTCCGTTCAAGCGCTTCTGCACACTGTCCTTCGCCATCATATAATTGACCGTAATATGCTTACCAATGTCTCTCACAAACTCCAAAAAGGAATAATTCTTCATCCAATCGTAGTTGTTGACGAGCTCCGCAGCGTTGGGGGCATCTGAGTTGAAGTCGAGAAAGCGCTCTAATTGCTTCTTAATACCATTGATATTATGCGCCAAGGTCTCCTCATTCAAAAGGTTACGCTCCTGACTTTTTCCCGAGGGATCGCCGATCATACCGGTTGCCCCACCAATAAGCGCCAACGGCTTATGGCCACAATACTGAAAAAGACGGAGCATCATCACACCGCACAAGTGGCCAATGTGCAAAGAGTCGGCCGTCGGATCAATGCCGACGTAAGCTGTGACTCTTTCTTTTTGAATCAATTCTTCTGTTCCCGGCATGAGCTGATGCAACATCCCACGCCATCTTAATTCTTCTACGAAATTCATCGAGCTGCTTGTTTTACAATTTGCCGACAAAGTTAGTACAAACCACGAAAAAGGCAAAACGAAGGCCCTCACTCTTGCTGCTGAAGATGCAGTCCCCACCAAGCAGTGCCCACGCTTCATTTTAAGTTGACTTGTCATTGTTTACAAAGGCATTGATCACGCTTTCATCGCTTTCCTTTCCGAATAAACGGCCACCCAGGCGCACCTTTCATTTAGAAAGATAAGGCTGTGAAGACCCCGAGGCGATGAAGTACCGACAAACGCCCCTTATAAATTGCGTCAGACTAAAAACATAAAACGCAAAAATCATACATGACACATAAAATACTGAACGGCAAGCGACTAAAAGCAGATAAAAAAGAACGACAAACGACTGACAACTCATCAGTCCGCCATTTTATATGGCTCACCCGCCTTATGCCACCGGCTACGCTTGAGCAGCAAACGACGACACACCTGTCCCGCACCTTTCCGACAAAGACTTTGGACACAAAATGCAAGAGGAACGGCGATAAAAGACGGTGATCCAAACGGCGCTCAACTGATTTGTTTTTCGTTTGGTGCCGCCAAACAATGGTTTGGTACGAGCAAACAATGGTTTGGTACGAGCAAACAATGGTTTGGTACGAGCAAACGATGGTTTGGCGCCGGCAAACGATAAAAAAGCGACATTTAAATAAGCAAACAAAAAGATGCGGAGACTCGATATCGTCGCATAAATGATTTGATTTTCAATACCTTATATACTCATCGACAGATAAAAACAGTCGGTATGGCGACGGCACAATTGCAGGGTTGGCTTTAGGGAGGTAAAACCGAGCTTAACTGTAAGTCTCCTCTTATTGCCGGCTATCTTTTCCCATTCCACCAAACAGCAATTTTAAGATTTCAAGGCCATTATCTTACGATTAAACCGTCGATTTTTTGTCTGTAAGAAAAAAGACAGGCACTAAAAACTGCCATTTCTCTACATCGTCTATCGTATCACCTGCATAGCCGCTGCATTTTCGCTGCTACGGCTCCGCGAATGCGACTAAAACAGGCCAAATCCATCCGGCTTGTCCAAAAAGTCTTTATGCGCCAAAAATCATCGATTTCAACGAAGTTTATAGCCCTTACTATGTCTTCTAAAAAGCTCGTTTTCTTGCGGTTTCATCGGAGCAAAGACTGTTGCACTGCGATAGCCCTGAAGGCTTCCAAATATAAGGCGTCCGATAGGTCGGAAGTAACAGACTGCTGCTTGAAGTCAGAATGATTAAATACAGTCATTTAGAAAAAATTTGGTAACTTTGTTCGCTTTAATTGAAAGTAATGCTGTATGACTCCTGATTTCTCCTACGACGTTTTGGTTATTGGGGCCGGCCACGCCGGCTGCGAAGCGGCGTATGCTGCGGCAACGATGGGCGCAAACACGTGCCTCATCACGATTGATATGAATAAGATCGCGCAGATGAGTTGCAATCCGGCCATAGGTGGGATTGCCAAAGGACAAATCGTACGCGAGATCGATGCTCTCGGCGGATTGATGGGGGAAATCACAGACTTGGCAACGATACAGTTTCGTATGCTTAACCGCTCTAAAGGACCGGCTATGTGGAGCCCGCGTGCACAGTGCGACCGAATGCAATATAGTTTGGCAATGCGCGAACGCTTGGAGCAAACGCCCAATCTTCACATTTGGCAAGATGAGGTGATGGAGCTTTTAGTGGAGCACGAACGAGTCGTAGGTGTACGCACAATTTGGGATATTGTATTTCAAGCAAAAGCAGTTATTATTACGGCCGGTACATTCCTCAACGGCCTGATGCACATTGGGCGCAAAATGGTTGAAGGCGGGCGCTGCGCTGAGCCGGCAGCGAAGTTTTTAACCGATTCCATCGTGAAAAACGGCATTTCCTACGCTCGGATGAAGACAGGAACGCCCGTTCGCATCGACGCCCGCTCGGTTCATCTCGACGAAATGGAGATTGAGCCGGGTGAGATGGACTTTCATCGTTTTAGCTATATCGGTACTGAGCGAAAACTGAAACAGATGGTCTGCTGGACTTGCTATACGAATCCGGAAGTCCACGCTGTTTTGGAAAAGGCGCTCCCGGATTCTCCATTATATAATGGTCAAATCGACAGCATCGGTCCGCGTTACTGCCCAAGCATAGAAACAAAACTCGTAACCTTTCCGGATCGAGAGCAGCACCCGCTCTTCTTGGAACCGGAAGGAACTTCGACAAACGAACTCTACCTCAACGGCTTCTCTTCGAGCCTTCCGCTCCACGCGCAGTTGGAGGCGCTAAGAAAGATTCCGTGCTTCCGCGATGTGGCGCTGTTCCGGCCGGGCTACGCAATAGAATATGATTTTTTCGATCCAACGCAACTCAAGCATACGCTGGAATCGAAAGTTGTCAATGGTCTCTTCCTCGCCGGACAAGTAAATGGTACGACCGGCTATGAAGAAGCGGCTGGCCAAGGCCTTGTTGCCGGCATCAATGCTGTGCTCCTCCTCAGCGGCCGTCCGGCATTCACGCTACGAAGAGACGAAGCCTACATCGGCGTGCTCATCGATGATTTAGTCACAAAAGGCGTGGACGAACCATATCGTATGTTTACGTCACGTGCGGAGTATCGCATTTTGCTCCGACAAGACAATGCGGACATTCGTCTCACACCCTATGCGATTCAATTTGGTTTAGCTTCTTCTGAACGGATTCATCGGTTTGAATCTAAGAAAGCAGAACTCGAAAATATTATAACTACAGCGCAGCATACATCGATTAAACCGGACAATATCAATACTTACCTAGAAGAAATCGGAAGCACACTACTCCGCCGCGGATGCAAAGCTTACGATCTTGTAACTAGGCCGGAAATTACTTTGTCCGAACTCGCCAAACATACGCCGGCGCTTTCCAAAACATTAGACGCGGTTTCATCAGATCGCGAAGAAACAATCGAAGCGGCAGAAATAGAAATAAAATACAGCGGCTACATCGCTCGTGAGCGCCAATTGGCCGACAAAATACAACGCTTAGAAAACATAAAAATACGCGGAGTCTTCGATTATTCGACATTGCACCAACTATCGACAGAAGCGCGCCAAAAACTTTCAAAGATCGACCCGGAAACATTAGCGCAAGCGAGTCGCATTCCTGGCATTTCACCGTCCGACATTAGTGTACTATTACTTTTGAGCGGGCGTTAAAAGACACAAACAAGAAAGCATCTAAAATAAGATAAATCAACGATGGAATCGCACAAATTAAAGAAATACAGAAACGAGTTCCACGTGAAACAAAATAAAGAAAATACTTCCAAACACAACGTTTTATGAACGAAAAACTGTTACTCGAGAATCTAAGAAACGTACCTGATTATCCCCAAAAAGGCATCCAGTTTCAAGATGTCTCTACACTCTTCAAAAACTCCGCATGCCTCGAAGAGATGAAGCAAGAACTACTCCGTCTCTATCAAGATAAAGGGATCACAAAAGTGATAGGCATAGAGTCGCGCGGTTTTGTGATGGGCTCAATCTTAGCCGCCGAATTAGGCGCAGGTTTTGTAATGGCGCGTAAGCCGGGAAAGTTACCTGCTGAGACTTTGAAAGAAACTTACAAGAAAGAGTATGGGTACGATGAAATCGAAATCCACTCGGACGCAATCACATCCGATGACACCGTACTCATACACGACGATCTTTTAGCTACAGGCGGAAGTATGGAGGCTGCATATAAATTGTGCCAGCGTTTTAATCCGCGCCATATCTACGTAAACTTCCTCATCGAACTTGCGATGGAAGGACTGAACGGACGCGAAGCGCTTGGGGCAAATAAAGATATCACGACGCTGATTACCGTCAGTCGTTAATCGAACGGGGGCTGCGTTGGACAGCGCAAAGATTTGGAAGAATGACGAAAGAAGAAACGACGGCGATAAAAGAATATCTAAAAGGCATTGTCAGCAATTTGCCCGAAAAGCCCGGCTGCTATCAATATTTGAACGCAGACGGGAAGATTATATATGTGGGCAAGGCAAAGAACCTTAAGCGCCGCGTTTCGTCCTATTTCACAAATCCGAAGCAAAGTTTTAAGACGCAACACCTCGTCCCTAAGATTCGCGACATTCGCTACGTTGTCGTCAACACGGAAGAGGACGCGCTGCTTTTGGAAAACAACCTGATCAAGCGCTACAAACCCCACTACAACGTATTACTAAAGGACGATAAGACCTACCCTTCCATCGCCATCAGCAACGAATATCTGCCGCGCGTATTCAAAGTGAGGAAGCGCGCAGGCAAGGGCGCGACATTCTTTGGCCCGTATAGTCACGTCCCAACAATGTATGCACTGCTCGAACTCTGCCACAAACTTTATCGGCCTCGGCCTTGCCGCACGCCGATGACAAAAGAAGGTGTTGAAAGCGGAAAATACGATCTCTGCCTCGAATACCATATCGGCAATTGTGCAGCGCCGTGCGTCGGGAAACAGACTTGGGACGACTACAACAAGAATATTGCCGCCTGCAAAGAGATTTTGCGCGGCAACACTGCAGAATTGGAGCGCAACATCAAGGCCCGAATGCTCGAAGAAGCCAAACATTTACGCTTTGAAGCCGCCGAAGCACTCAAACAACAATACTTGTTGCTCTCCAATTACCGCGCCAAGAGCGAAATTGTCTCCAGCGTAATCCATAACCTCGATGTTTTCAACATTGAGAGTGAGGAAAAAGTTGCCTACATCAACTATCTGCACGTCACGAACGGCAACATCACACAGGCCTTCACGTTTGAATATAAGAAGCGTTTGGGCGAGAGCGACGAAGAACTACTTTCACTCGGCATTGTCGAAATGCGCGCGCGCTACCACAGTAAATCAGCTGAGATTGTCGTGCCTTTCCCATTAGACTTACCGGAAAGTTACGCCACGCAAACCATTCCTCAAAAAGGAGATAAGAAAAAGCTCCTCGAACTGTCCAAACTCAACGTCAAGCAATACAAGTTTGACCGCCTCAAGCAAGCCGACAAACTCAATCCGGAGCAAAAATCCGTGCGCTTGATGCAAGAAATACAGCGCGAATTAGGCCTTTCGCAACTCCCCTACCGCATAGAATTGTTCGACAACTCAAATCTGCAAGGAAGCGATGCCGTAGCCGCCTGCGTAGTCTTCGAAAAATTGCGTCCGGCAAAGAAAGCATACCGCAAGTACGATATAAAAACCGTCAGCGGGCCCGACGATTACGCCTCGATGCAAGAAGTCGTCCGCAGGCGTTACACCCGCTTGATCGAAGAAGGACAACCACTGCCCAACCTCATCATAGCCGACGGCGGAAAAGGGCAAATGGAAGTCATACGTCAAGTTGTGGAGGACGAACTCAAGCTCTCCATCCCCATTGCCGGTTTAGCGAAAGACGCCCACCACCGCACGCGTGAACTCCTCTTTGGTTTCCCGCCTTTGAGCATAGGAATGAAAGCCGACAGTTATCTTTTTCGCCTCCTAACGAGCATGCAAGACGAAGTACATCGCTTCGCCATCACCTTCCATCGTCAGAAGCGCAGCAAGCGTCAGACCGCCTCGCGCTTAGATCAAATAGCCGGCGTAGGCGAGAAGACAAAATCCCTACTCCTGCAAAAATTTGGCAGTCTGAAGCGCATTGAAGAAGCCACTTGCCCCCAGTTGCAAGCCGTATTAGGCACAAAAAGAGGAGCCAAACTCTTCGAAAACCTCCACCAAATGGCCGCTAATCAGGAATAAAAGCTTACTTTTGTTCGACGTGAGCGCTCTCCCGCTCTATCAAAGCAACGATAGCAAGAATGAAGACAGTAATCCAACGCGTCAAATACGCCTCCGTCACCATCGATGGTAAAGTTACGGCCCACATTGATCAAGGCCTGCTTATCCTCCTCGGCATCGCGACCGATGACGACCGCACCGCAGCCGATTGGCTGGCCCGCAAGGCCGCCACGCTCCGCATTTTCGATGACGAAAACGGCGTAATGAATAAGGACATACAAGAGATCGACGGCCAAATATTGGTCGTGAGCCAGTTTACCCTGCTCGCGAGTTACAAGAAAGGCAACCGCCCCTCTTATATCCACGCCGCCGGCCACGAAACGGCCATACCGCTTTACGAGCACTTCATCGCCCAACTCGCCGCCTTGACCGGCCAGCCCATTGTCACGGGCACATTTGGCGCAGATATGAAAATCGAACTCCTCAATGATGGCCCGGTCACCATCTGTATGGACACCAAGCATAAAGAGTAAACACAGCCACCCTAAAGTATCACCCTATGCAGGAAAAGCCCCTACTCGCCCCCAACGAGAGTCCGACGCTACACGAGGCGCAAGCCCTTGTGGACACGTGGATCAAGACCTACGGCGTTCGTTACTTTAGCGAACTCACCAATATGGCCTGCCTGACCGAGGAAGTCGGCGAATTGGCCCGCATCATCGCCCGCCGCTACGGCGACCAATCGTTTAAGGCCGGCGAAACGCAAGATCCGGCCGACGAGATGGCCGATATTCTTTGGGTACTTCTCTGTTTGGCCAACCAAACCGGCACAGACCTCAGCGAAGCCTTTCGCCGCAACCTTGAGAAAAAGACCAAGCGCGACGGCACACGCCATTTGAACAATCCAAAACTAAAAAACAATACACAACGATAATATGACACAACACGAACACCACCACGATCACGCGCACGAAAAAGGCGCTGACAAGTACGGACAAGTTTTCAGTAAGTACAACCTCCACCTGCACGACGAAAACGTCGCAGAACGCGTAAAAAGCCTTTTAGCAGACAAGCGTGAACAGTATAATACGCCCGAAGTATTGGAATTTCTCCTCAGCACCGTAGAATTGACTACGCTCAAGGTGACTGATAGCGACGAAAGCGTACTCCGAATGGTCGAGAAATACAACCGCGTGGCCGAGGACTATCCCACACTCCCCCACTTCGCCTCTATTTGCGTCTACCCGCGCTTTGCACAGATCGTAGCGCAATCGCTCGAGGTAGAAGGCACGGAAGTAGCCTCCGTTGTGGGCGCATTCCCCTCATCGCAGTCTTTTATCGAAATCAAAACAGCTGAAACGGCACTGGCCGTACACGATGGTGCGACGGAGTGCGATATGGTTCTGAGCGTTGGCGCCTTTCTTTCCGGCGACTATGAAACGTGTGCCGACGAGATCAGCGAGATTAAAGCGGCTTGCGGCGAAGCGCAACTCAAAGTGATCTTGGAAACGGGGGCACTACAAACGGCTGAAAACATCAAACGGGCAAGCATTCTTTCAATGTATGCCGGTGCAGATTTCATCAAGACGTCTACAGGAAAAATCGAGCCTTGCGCTACGCCTGAGGCGGCTTACGTAATGTGCGAAGCGATCAAGGAATATCACGCTCAAACGGGGCGTATGGTCGGCTTCAAGGCAGCCGGCGGCGTCAGCACTCCGGAAGATGCGCTCAACTACTATACCATCGTCCGCGAACTCTTGGGCGAGGATTGGTTGAAGGCGAATTTGTTCCGCATCGGCACGAGTTCACTCGCACCGCGCTTGATCAAAGCCGTCACGGGCGAGGATGTAGGTAAGTTTTA
>OGKA01002342.1_pt1 | contig 12141 bp, 10 predicted proteins | sample 1572211 | NCBI WGS metagenome assembly OGKA01 (sample SAMEA2582125, study PRJEB24529) | metagenome | biome: Human gut stool | place: China | collected 2011
TGGTGGGCGGTCAGATCGACGCCATGAAGACCGCCGCCGGCAACACCGCCGGTGCTATGACCGGCTTTATGGGCATGGGCATGGCAGCTGGTGCAAACGGCATGAACGCTCAGAACCTGTTCGCCATGGGTCAGCAGTCCGCAGCACCCCAGCAGCAGCCTTCTGCCGCCGACAGCTGGAAGTGCAGCTGCGGCGCTATCGCCACCGGCAAGTTCTGCCCGGAATGCGGCAGCAAAAAGCCGGAGCCGAAGCCTGCAGACAGCTGGACTTGCAGCTGCGGTGCCACCGTCACCGGCAAATTCTGCCCGGAGTGCGGCAAGCCCCGCCCGGCGGTAGCAGAAGGCTGGACTTGCAGCTGCGGCGCGGTGAACAAGGGCAAGTTCTGCTCCGAGTGCGGCAAACCCAAGCCCGCCGGTACCCCCAAATATAAGTGCGACAAGTGCGGCTGGGAACCGGCAGACCCTGCACACCCGCCCAAGTTCTGCCCGGAGTGCGGCGACCCCTTTGACGACAACGCCCGCAGCTAAGCCCGGCGCACAGCCTGCTGCACAATAACTGAACACACTGCGGGGCAGGGAAGGAAAGTCAATAAGTCCCTGCCCCGCAGATTATAATAGGAGGAAACGCTATGGCAGGAATGCTGGAATATAAGTGCCCCTGCTGTGATGGTGCCATCAAATTTGACAGCACCACCCAGAAGATGAAATGCCCCTACTGCGACACCGAGTTTGAGGTGGATGCACTGAAGGGCTACGATGAGGACCTGAAAGACCAAAAGTCCAGCGAGATGGAGTGGGCGACTCCCGGCGGCAGCTGGGCAGAAGGGGAGACCGCCGGTCTGCATACTTACAGCTGCAAGAGCTGCGGCGGCGAGATCGTGGGCGACGACACCATGGCCGCGTCCGCCTGCCCGTTCTGCGGCAACCCCATCGTCCTCACCGGACAGTTTGCCGGGACGCTGCGGCCAGACCTCATCATCCCCTTCAAGCTGGATAAAAAGGCGGCGAAGGAAAAGCTGCAGGAGCACCTCAAGGGCAAGACCCTGCTGCCCAAGGTGTTCCGCAGCCAGAACCATATCGACGAGATCAAGGGCGTGTATGTGCCCTTCTGGCTGTACGACAGCGATGCCGACGCCCAGCTGCGCTTTACCGCCACCCGCACCCGTTTTTGGTCGGATGACGACTACGATTATACCGAGACCAGCTACTATTCCGTGCGCCGAGACGGCGTGCTGGGCTTTGACGCGGTTCCGGTGGACGGCTCCTCCAAGATGGCAGACGACCTGATGGAATCCATCGAGCCCTTTGCCATGCAGGATGCCGTGCCCTTCAAGACAGCGTATCTGGCGGGCTATGTGGCCGATAAGTACGATGTGGACGCCCAAAAGAGCATCCGGCGCGCCAACGAGCGTATCCGTCAGTCCACTGAGGACGCCTTTACCCAGACCGTTACCGGCTACGACTCCGTGAAAATGGAGAACAGCAGCATTCAGCTGCACGGCGGCAAGGCAAAGTATGCCCTGTTTCCGGTGTGGGTGCTGAGCACCAGCTGGCAGGGCAACAACTACATTTTTGCCATGAACGGCCAGACCGGCAAGTTTGTGGGCAATCTGCCGGTGGATAAGGCCGCCGCCCGCAAGTGGACGCTGGGACTTACGGCAGCTGTTGGTGCTGCATCCTATGCGGTGATGTGGCTGCTGTGGTTGGCCGGGATTCTGTAAGGGAGGGACGGAAGATGAAAAACACTGCTACCCGACTGCGCTCCCTCTGTGCTGCGCTGGCCGCACTGGTACTGCTGCTTGCACTGGCCGCACCGGCCTTTGCCGCCGAAAATGGCTTTGCCGACCTGTATTACCGTGTGAACGACAGCGCAGAAGTCCTGACCGAGGACGAGGACAGCGAGCTGGAAGCTTCGCTGGAGGAGCTGAGCGTCCGCCAGAGCTTTGATGTGATCATTGCCACCATCGACTCGCTGGAAAGCGAGGGCTACACCAGCATGGAAGAATACGCCGATGACCTGTACGATTACTGCCAGTTCGGCTACGGTGAAAACCGGGACGGCGTGGTGCTGGTGGTGAGCATAGGCGACCGCAAATGGCATATCTCCACCTGCGGCTACGGCATTACCGCCTTTACGGATGCCGGCATCCAGTACCTTGGCGAGCAGATGACTCCCGACATGGCAGACGGCGATTACGCCGCCGCCTTCCGCACCTTTATCCAGTGGACGGATGCGTACGTCACCGCCGCCCGCGAAGGCCACCCCTACGATGTGGATAATATGCCCAAGGAGCCGTTCTCGATCGTGTATTTGGGCGTGGCGCTGGTCATTGGCCTGATCACGGCACTGATCGTGACCGGCGTGATGAGGAGCCGGCTCAAGAGCGTGGCACCGCAGCGGGACGCAACCAGCTATGTGCGGCAGGGCAGCATGAAGCTGACCAACCAACGGGATCTGTATCTGTACCGTGAGGTCCACCGCACCGAGCGGCCGAAAGAGACTGACTCCGACAGTTCCGGCGGTAGCTCCACCCACACCTCCTCCAGCGGCTCCACCCACGGCGGCGGAGGCGGTTCGTTCTGAAAACGTTCCCCGCAAGATAAAATCTCAAAAACCGATCCGCAGCAGCCGGACGCACCAGCGCCCCGGCAACCGCTGCGGATCGGTTTTTACTTTTCTGCCGCCCGACACAAACGACTGATTTTTTCTGCGCCTTTGGGGCTATACTTCCAGTGCAGACGATTTTATATGCAGCAAGGAGCAGACACATGGGCATTTGGGAAAATCTGGGCATGGGCGGTTACCGGGGCTTTTCGCGCCCGGCGGCGCGGCTGTTGCAGCAGGCGGTGCAGCTGGCGGGAGATCTGGGCTGTGAACAGGCGGATACCAGCCATCTTTTGCTGGCAATGCTGCGGCAGCAGGGCGCTGCGGCGCAGTTCCTCACCCGGAAAAACATCACCGAGCCGGAGGTGCGCCGCCAGCTGTCGCAGCAGCGCAGCGGCCCGGCACAGCGGCTGGACCGGCAGTCCATGGCACCGGACCTGCGCCGCACCATGGACTATGCACTCATTGGGGCGCAGAACGCCCATGTCAGCCGGGCAGAGCCGGAGCATTTGCTCTGTGCCATGCTGGAAGATGACGGCTGCGCCGCCGGGCTGCTGCTGGCGGAGATGGGGCTTTCGCTCACCGAGGCGGTGCGGGAGTGCCGCCAGCTGAGCGGACAGTTTGTGCTGCCCGCCCAGCCCCGGGTGTCGGCCAGCATCCCCCGGGGCAGCCGCGCCAGCGATAAATATTGCCGCGATCTGACCCGCCGCGCCGCCGAAGGGGAGTTGGACCCGGTGTTCTGCCGGGAAGCGGAACTTGACCGCATGGTGGAGATCTTGTGCCGCCGCCAGAAAAACGACCCCTGTCTGATCGGCGAGCCGGGCGTTGGCAAAACGGCGCTGGCCGAAGGTCTGGCGCTGCGCATTGCCGCCGGGCAGGTGCCCAGAGCGCTGCAAGGGCGGCGGCTGCTGGCGCTGGATATGGCCAGCTTGGTGGCGGGCACCAAGTACCGGGGAGATTTTGAGGAGCGGCTGAAAAACCTGCTGGAAGAGCTGGTGCGGGACGGCACCGCCATCCTGTTTATCGACGAGTTCCACACCATCGTGGGTGCCGGTGCCGCCGAGGGTGCTATCGACGCCGCCAGCATCTTAAAACCGGTGCTTGCCCGGGGCGAGTTGCAGCTCATCGGCGCCACCACCAATCAGGAGTTCCGCACCCACATCCAGAAGGACGCCGCACTGGAACGCCGCTTTGGCCGGGTGCAGGTGGAAGAACCCACCCCTGCACAGGCGGTGGAGATCCTCAACGGTCTTGCGCCCCGCTACGAGCGATACCATAATGTGCGCCTGCCGCCCCAGACCTTGCAGGCGGCAGTGGAGCTTTCGGTGCGGTACCTGCCCGGGCGCTGCCTGCCGGATAAGGCCATCGACCTTGTGGACGAAGCCTGTGCGGCGGCGCGTATCCTTGCCGAAAAGGAGCAGCGCACCCAGCCGGTGCTCACCCCGGAGGATATCGCCCGAGTGGTGGCAGCGGCCAGCGGCGTGCCCGCCCAGCGGGTGGGCGAGCAGGAGCGGGAGCGTCTGGACAAGCTGGAAAGCCGCCTGAATGCCGAGATCGTCGGTCAGAAGCGTGCGGTGGCTGCCGTGGCGGGAGCCATCCGGCGCAGCCGCACCGGTCTGGGAGAGCCAGGACGTCCCATCGGTGCTATGCTGTTTTTGGGCCCTACCGGCGTGGGCAAGACCGCACTGGCGCGTGCGCTTGCCGTCAGCTGGTTCGGCAGCGAGAAAGCGCTGCTCAAATTTGATATGTCGGAGTATCAGGAGCAGCACACCGCCGCCCGGCTGCTGGGCGCGCCGCCGGGCTACCTTGGCCATGACGAGGGCGGGCAGCTGACCGAGGCTGTGCGCCGCCGCCCGTACAGCGTGGTGCTGTTTGACGAGATCGAAAAGGCGCACCCGGACATCCAGAATATCCTGTTGCAGATTTTGGAGGACGGTCAGCTGACCGATGCCATGGGCCGCAAGGCAGATTTCCGCAATACCATCGTGCTGCTTACGTCAAATTTGGGCGCAAGGTTCCTGGCGGGGCAGAACGCGCCGCTGGGCTTTGCCGCCGGGGCAGAAGCAGTGTTTGAAAAGCAGTCCGCGCAGGCTGTGGAGGAAGCTAAAAAGTGGTTCCGCCCGGAGCTGCTCGGGCGGCTGGACGAAGTGATCGTGTTCCGCCCGCTGGCGGAAGAAAACCTCTGCGCCATTGCAGAAAAAATGCTCTGTCAGCTGGAGCAGCGCGCCGCCCGCAGCGGCTACCGACTGCGCCACACCCCGCAGGTGGGGGCGGCACTGGCTGCCCGGGCGCAATCGGCCTATGGTGCGCGGGAACTGCGCCGTCAGGTGGACAGGGCGGTGGAGCAGGCACTTGCGAACCGCATTGCCGCCGGGACGGCCTGCGTGGGGCAGCACTGGACGGCAGACTGCGCCGCCGATGGCAGCATCGTTTTGCGGGAGGATGAAACCATAACTCTATAAGAAAATAGCAAAATAGCGTTTTTGCTTGCAACCGGCACGGTTTTCGACTATTATAGAGGAAATAGAGTTACAACAGGGAGGACCCCGATGCACACGCTGTTTCTTCTGAACCCCGCAGCCGGAAAGGCCGACTGTACCCGCACCCTGCCGCAGCAGATCGCGGCAGCTGCTGCCGGTGCCGGGCTTGCCCCGGAGGACTACACCATCCGCGTCACCACCCACGCAGGCCATGCCCGGGAGCTGTCCCGCGCTGCCGCCGCTGCCGCCCAGAAGGCCGGGGTGGAGCTGCGCATTTTTACCGCCGGTGGTGACGGCACCTTCAACGAGGCACTTACCGGTGCCCACGGCTTTGATAAGACCGCTGTGGGCTGCCTGCCCTATGGCAGCGGCAACGACTTTCTACGCACCTATGGTACAAAGGAGGAGTTTCTGGATCTGAACGCTCAGCTGGCCGGCGGGGCAGTGCCCATCGACCTGATGCGCACCAGTCTGGGGCTTTCTGCCACCATCTGTGCCGCCGGTCTGGACGCACAGGTGGCCTACGGCATCCCCAAGTTCCGGCGCATCCCCCTGTGCGGCGGCGAGGCAGCCTATGCGCTGTCCATTGTTCAGCAGTTGTGCGGGCATATCGGCCGCAGGGTGGAGTACGTCATTGACGGCGAGGTGCTGACCGTGGACTGCCTGATGTGCGCAGTGTGCAACGGCCGCGCCTACGGCGGCGGTTTTATGGCCGGGCCGGAGGCACAGCCGGATGACGGCTGGCTGGATGTGTTCATCGTGCGCAAGGTCAGCCGCAGGGTTATTGCAAAGCTGCTGATGCTGTACAAAAACGGCCAGCACTTTCAAAACGGCCAGCTGACCGAGGCTGCAAAGCCCTACTTTATCTACCGCCGCGCAAAATCGGTCAGCCTGCGAGCAGCAGATAGCCGTGGGCCCATCATTGCCACCGTGGACGGCGAGTGCGCCCCCTGCAAGCAGGTGTCGGTACAGGTGCAGCCGCTGGCCGGCCGCGTGCTGCTGCCGCTGCCTGCCTACCAGCGCTTTACCACCAAAAAGGCAGGCGTGAAGTAAAAAACATCAGACCCAAACAAGGCCGCTGCACATTGTTCTGTGCAGCGGCCTTGCGTTTTGCTTATTGTTTTGCAAGGCGCTGCCGTACCCGGTGCTCCAGCGCCTTGTAAAAGCTGCTCAGGCAGAGCGTGAGCAGATATACGGTCAGGGTCCAGACCACAGGCTGCACCGTGAGGTTAAGCTTATCCGCAGTCCACTCCATATACCGGATCAGCACCTGATGAATCAGAAAACCGTAAGGGGACAGCCCGGCCAGCCACAAAAACGGCTTTGTGGAAAGCAGCCGGGAAATGATTCCCTTGCCCACGGCAAGCAGCCAGACCAGCAGCACCGCAGAGGGGGTGAACAGCACATTGTACCGGAAGGCCACCGCGCCCAGAACCCCCACCTGCCTGGCGGCGATAAACAGGCAGCCGCCCGCAAGCAGCACAGCAGCAAGCTCCAGCAGGGAGAAAGCACCACCCGGCAGGCCGCTCTCCTGTTTGCGGCTGTGGTAAAGGCAGCCCATGCAGCAGCTGATGGTAAAATCTCCCGCCCGGAACAGCGGGCACAGATAGGTCAGGTAAAAGGCCGCCTTTCCGCTGAGCCCGGCTTTCCAGAAAACAAAGGACGCAAGGCACTGTGCGCAGAAGATCACGGCGGCAATGCAGCGCAGCCTGCGGGCATCGGCCTTTTTCAGTACGGCGAGAAGCGGGGGGAAGATGGCATACAGAAAAGCCTGTACCGAAAGATACCACGCCACTCCGTTCAGGCAGAACCAGAAACGGCTGGAGGGGATCCATGTTTGCAGCAGAAAAATGCTTACAACAAGCTGCGCTACACAGGAGAGCACCCCGCGGGCAGAGGGCTGCGCCAGAAGCCCCTTCAGCACAAATAACAACGCGGCAGCCATCATTATAAGGTGCAATGGGTACAGCTTTCGTATTTTTTTAAGGGAGAAAGCTATGGCAGACCGCAGTCCCGGTGCTGTGCGGGGACGGTCGTAATAGTTGCAGGTCATCAGAAAACCGGACAGCGCCACGAATACCGTGATCGCCCACGGCCCCAGCCACGGTGCCCCGCAATGGGAGAGCACCACGCTCAGAAATGCGACTGCACGCAGTCCCTGTAAAGATGAGATCAGCTTTTTGTTTGTCAAAGTATCCTCCGTTCTGCCGCAAAGCGCGTCAGCTGTGTTTTTGTAATGCGTTATAAGTATAAAAAAGGCGGCGCGTCCTGTCAAGAACACACCGCTTTTTGCGTAGCAGGGTGCGATTTTTGAGCGTCATAAATTCTTAACAAAGAAAAATTGCAAAACCCCTTGATTTTTCAGAGCAAGATGAGTACAATACACTTAGCACTCAGAGAAAAGGAGTGCTAAACCACTGCGGAGCACACACGAAGTCCCCGCAGGACGTAACAAAGTTTCAAATAAATTTAATATAATTGGAGGGCAAGAATTATGAAGATCATTCCTCTTGCAGACCGTGTTGTCATTAAGACTGTTGAGGTTGAGGAGACCACCAAGGGCGGCCTGATCCTGACCGGCAGCGCAAAAGAGAAGCCGCAGGTGGCACAGGTCATTGCAGTTGGCCCCGGCGGTGTCGTGGACGGCAAGGAAGTCAAGATGACCGTCAAGGTCGGCGACAAGGTCCTCACCAGCAAGTACTCCGGCACCGAAGTCAAGGTGGACGGCGAAGAGTGCACCATCGTGCGCCAGAGCGATATTCTGGCTGTTGTGGAAGACTGAAACTGAATTTTCCCTTTTCAATTGAGCTTGTATTATAAAGGAGCGATGTATTATGGCAAAGCAGATCAAGCAGGGCGAGGACGCCCGCAAGGCACTGTGTGCCGGTATTGATACCCTGGCTAACACCGTTAAGATCACCCTCGGCCCCAAGGGCCGCAACGTGGTGCTGGGCAAAAAGTTCGGCGCACCGGTCATCACCAACGATGGCGTGACCATCGCAAAGGAGATCGAGCTGAAGGACGAGTTCGAGAACATGGGCGCACAGTTGGTGCGTGAGGTCGCAACCAAGACCAACGATGCCGCAGGCGATGGCACCACCACTGCTACCGTGCTGGCACAGGCCATGGTCAACGAGGGTATGAAGAACGTTACCGCCGGTGCAAATCCCATGGATATCCGCCGCGGCATGAGCAAGGCTGTTACCACCGCTGTGGAAACCATCAAAGCTCACAGCCAGAAGGTGAAGGACAGCAACGATATCGCCCGCGTTGGCACCATCTCTGCCGGCGACCCCGAGATCGGCCGTCTGATCGCCGAGGCTATGGAGAAAGTTACCTCTGACGGCGTTATCACCATCGAGGAGAACAAGACCACCGCAGAGACCTACAACGAGATCGTGGAAGGTATGCAGTTTGACCGCGGCTACCTGACCCCCTATATGGTCACCGATACCGACAAGATGGTGGCCGATCTGGACAACGCTGCTATCCTGATCACCGATAAGAAGATCAGCGTCATTCAGGATCTGGTTCCCCTGCTGGAGCAGGTGATGCAGAACGGCATGAAGCTGCTGATCGTGGCTGAGGATATCGAGGGTGAGGCTCTGTCCACCCTGATCGTCAACCGTCTGCGCGGTACCCTGAATGTCGTGGCTGTTAAGGCTCCCGGCTTCGGCGACCGCCGCAAGGAAATGCTGCAGGATATCGCTACCCTGACCGGCGGCACCGTGATCTCCTCTGATCTGGGCTACGAGCTGAAGGACGCTACCGTCCAGCTGCTGGGTCATGCCCGTCAGGTGAAGGTGACCAAGGAGAACACCACCATCGTGGGCGGCGCAGGCGATAAGGACGCTATTGCAGCCCGCATTGCCCAGATCCGCAGCCAGATCGAGGTTGCCACCAGCGACTTTGACCGCGAGAAGCTGCAGGAGCGTCTGGCTAAGCTGGCCGGCGGCGTGGCTGTCATCAAGGTCGGTGCTGCTACCGAAGTCGAGATGAAGGACAAGAAGCTGCGCATTGAGGATGCACTGAACGCTACCAAGGCAGCTGTGCAGGAAGGCGTTGTGGCTGGCGGCGGTACCGCTCCCATCAATGCCATCCCCGCTGTGCGCGCCCTGTGCGACACGCTGGAGGGCGACGAGCGCACCGGTGCTAAGATCGTGCTGAAGGCTCTGGAGGCTCCTCTGCGCCAGATCGCCAAGAATGCCGGTCTGGAGGGCAGCGTCATCATCGACAAGATCATCTCTGCTAACAAGCCCAACTACGGCTTCGATGCCCAGAACGAGGTCTTTGTCGAGGATATGATCGCCGCAGGCATCGTGGACCCGACCAAGGTTACCCGTTCCGCTCTGGAGAATGCAGCTTCCGTCGCTGAGATGGTGCTGACCACCGAGAGCCTCGTGGCTGACCTGCCGGAACCCCCGGCTCCCGCTGCACCTGCCGGCGGTGACATGGGCGGCATGTACTAATAACTGCCTAAAAACTGCATGAATCCTTGATTTTTGGAGCGCGTAAAAGCGGATTTACGCCAAACTTACGCCACTTACGCCAAAAATCAAAGCGCATGATAGGGTAACAAAATCGGCACTCGCTGGAAAAGCGGGTGCCGATTTTTGTGTCCGGGAGAATTAAAAAATGATGAACCCGCTGGTGGATTCTTCGAGCGGCAACTGCAGCAGATCCGGGAGATTCGCCTGTCGGAGCGCAAGTTCTACCAGAAAGTGACAGACCTGTATGCTACGGCGTTCGATTACGATAAGGATGCCAAGACGACCCGGCTGTTCTTCCAGACCGTCCAGAACAAGATGCACTATGCCGTGCATTGCCACACGGCGGCAGAGCTGATCTATGAGCGGGCCGATGCCAACAAGGAACACATGGGGCTTACCACTTGGGAGAATGCCCCGGACGGAAAAATCCTGAAAGCAGATGTGACGGTGGCCAAAAACTGCCTGAGCAAAGAGGAAATGACCGCTATAAACTTTGTATTAGAAGAAAATCGCTTAATAATATGGAGTGCCTTATGAAGGATTTTATTTCTGAAATCAAGAAAATTCCAACGGATGGACTTATTTATTGTCTTTCGGAAAAATCTATAGATATGTTTAGAAAAAATGAGTGTTTAATGCCTGTAACTATTCCAGTTATACACAATGGTCAGAGAAAGTTTCTAACCGTCAAATTGACTGCCTGGGATATTCTTGATATGGAGTTTCTATCTATAAAAGAAAGCAACGATTATCGTCGTTCCTCAAAAAAAGTCCCAGTTGAAGTTCTAGTCGACTTATATCGCAACTATGACAACGAGCGCTCTACAAAAGAGGGTGTTTTTCAAAATATAGATGCCGATGGCGTATTTCGTACCCTGATGGGAATGACAGCTGAACAATTTGCATATGAAAATCTATATTGGCTATTTGAAAAATTCAGCCGTGATTATTATATTCTTTTTGCGGCGGAAAATTTTGACCATCGGTCTATAATTGATACTGACGCCATTGTGCGCAAGATTTTTGGAATTTCTGTCAATGACTATGTTTTAATTCTGATAACTGTTTTTTGGTTGTGCTGTCAACATCCTGATCCTTTGTCTGCTCCGGAAGAATTATACAGTAATGTGAACAGTACAGTCCTTACTGCTGAGAACCTTTCCAACTTTATTAAATATTATTCGTGCACCTATCAAAATTTGCGTACTTCTTCTCTAAAAAAGCAGCTCTTGTATTCAAAACCATTCATTAAAACCCAAAGAACGGGAGAGTATTTAGCTTCAAGTATTTTTCCTGTGGTAATGCTAGTCGGAAATGGTCTTTATTGGCTTGTGCGCGATTATTACTGCAAACAAGGCACACAAATTTTTGTAAATGCCTTCGGGTATCTTTTTGAGGATTATATAAAAGATATTGCCTCAAAATATTGCAAGCCTTTTGAATGGACTACACTGTCTACGGGCTCTAAAAAGGCGGCAGATTTCACATTCAATCTAGGAAACTTAACGTTTCTTGTAGAATCCAAGTCTGCTCTTATTGCTCTTGATGTAAAGCAGCAAATCCCCAATTTACACAATGCCGATGTTTTCTTTGAACGCACGATTAAAAAAGCGCATAATCAACTGAATAGTAGCTACAATCAATTATCATCTTCAAGTGAAAACCCTGTTATAAAAATCATTCTTTTATATGACCAGTTTTCTAATTCTGCTATGATAGAAGAATCTGCACATGAAATATTGGGCGAGGATTCTTCCTGCTTTATTATGACGATTCGAGAATTCGAAATTCTTCTTTATTATCATAAAAATGCCAAGGAAAAAGAACACCAGATATTAGAAGAACTTTTGAAATCCAGCAGATCAGAAAGCCAACGAAAGAGCATTTGTGCTATCTATAATGATCTATCTATTAACCGCAATCCTCATATTGGACGCGAATTAGATTATTTCTCAAAGCTAATGAATACCTTTGAGAAATCTTCAAATTAGATTGTGTCAAAAGCATTTCCTGATTTCTTATAGAAAACAGCCGCCCAGCGACCTTACGGTCTCGCTGGGCGGCTTATTTTTTGCGTTTCCAGAGCAAATATTCTTCGTAGCGGTGCATCTCGTTCTGCTCTTCTTCGGTCAGGCGCTGGCGCTGTTTGCGGGCTTCGTCCGAGGGGTCGATGTCGGTCAGACCCAGCAGGTAGTCGGCGGAGGTGCCGTAGAGCTTGCAGATGGCAAGCAGCACATCGCTGGGCGGCGAATTGCGTCCCTGCTCCCAAGCGCTGACAGCCCAAACGGTAAGCCCCAGCTTGTCCGCAAGGCTTTTTTGGGTGTCATGGTAGTTCTTTCGGATCTCTGCCAGTCGCTCTCCAAGCATTATCAATACCACCTTTCATGCTACTAGTATAGAGAATTCTACTAGTTTTTGACGAAAGCCGCATTTAAAGTGCTTGATATAGTGCAAATAAGTAGTTATAATGCTAGTGTAGGGTGGAACTAGTACAAAAATACTACTTCCGCCGCAACGCTAAGGCAAAGCGAGGGAATCCCCGTTGGAACAACTGATCGACTTTCACG
>OGKA01002358.1_pt1 | contig 12069 bp, 9 predicted proteins | sample 1572211 | NCBI WGS metagenome assembly OGKA01 (sample SAMEA2582125, study PRJEB24529) | metagenome | biome: Human gut stool | place: China | collected 2011
TATCTCCACCTCATCGGTTTCTTTTAGGCGAGTATAAAATTATAATCTGATTATAATGTTTCTATAGAATGAAAGTCAAGGATAATCTTAACTTTCAATATGCCAAGATTTTTTAAACAAAAGATGATAGCTAACAAAAATATTAATATACGGAATAAAAAGACCAATAATCCATAACCCACTTAATAGGGAGTCATGAAGTCTACGTACACCCAATGTAATCATTGCTATAGCTGGCCATATTTGAATATACATAAAACCCCAACGAGGTATATAAAGAGGGATACCAAGTTGAACAATTAACGACACTACGGATATAGCCATATACAAAATAACATCCATGAAAAGACGAGTTCCTATAAGACTAACCCCAAAAGCTGATACAGAAGCCCTGCCTTTAATATCAAATAGCTTAGCAAATAAAACTTCCCATATACAGCTACAAACATAGTCGAATGTTCCCGCCCTCTTATCTTTACTAATAGTAGAGCTGCGAACATAAGAAATAATATAGTTATTATACCTATCTCGACCTTCATCTAAGCCATACTCATTAGAATCTGGCACACTAAGAGGCAACCCGAAACAAGCCAAGACAAAATACTGCCAGAGGAATCCGTCCCAATAAAAGTTTGTATTTATAAAGGTTTCAGATATAGACTCCCAAGTGAAACTCATCCCCCAATACACCCACAGACTTAGATATGCTATGGGAACTAAGATCATATACCACAAGGATGAACCACAATCATTTAGTCTACGTTTAAGTATAAAAATAGTTGCAATTACATGTATAATCTGTAGACATCCAAAATAAATATAAGACAAATACTGACTATCTTGCAGTGAACTACCTTGAAGAAGCACTCCCAATAGACCAAATATAAGATAGGCTAAAAATTTACTAACCATTAAACCAAGCACAGCCCACAAATATGCTAATCGGCCTATACGTTGATTCACTCGCAATATTTCTATATTTTGTTTAAATAGTGAAAGTTCATTATGTAACCACATCAAAATTAATATTCCTCATATTCATCCCTTTTATTGTTATATCACACCCAGTTTCCTATCTATTCTAATATAAATAATTAAAATTGAATATATTATTCCTCAAGCAATGGATAATTTATATTGTTTTCCCCTAAACACTAATAGTATACTGAAATTACATATGTTATCAGCTTCTACTGATTATTATGCGGAGGAGAGAGCATGAGTTTTTATTTTACTGATCAAATACAGCAGTCTTTCAATAAAATATTCCATCAATGTAATAAAGATATCGCTTGGGCGGGCAAGGCTGAGCTTGAGACCCTTGTGAAATTAGACGAGGAAGGCCAAACGATTCCTGGTATTGGCGATGTATACGCTATTTTGGCGCGCGTTTATTCTGGCCCTCAGTTCACGTGGATTGAAGCAGGCTTTCCTGAGGATGACACAAAGGCGTATAGCTATTTACATACGGCTATTCGCAAAGGCAGTGCCATTGCCATTTTACAGGCTATGCGTACCTCAGGTGCCCTTACACCAACCATTGAAAAAGAGTTGCCTATGACGAAGGACGAAGCATTCCAGCGTGTCTATGAGGGCGCCCAAAAGGGTTGTTCCTACTGTGCCTACGCCATTGCCAATGTATACCAATGGGGGGATTACCACATCTTACCATCGGCTAAGAAGGTGGCTAATGAAGGTGAACCATCTACCTTTGTCCGTTTCTTAAAAGGCTTATTTGTACAAGCAGATCAACGCAGATTAGCCAATAAAGTAAATGCTATTGCTCAGCAATGGTTGCGTAAATCCGCCGAGGCAGGCCTTGTTATTGCATACCGAAACTTGCGCATTACCTATGTAGAGCAAGATAATAGGAAAATGGAAGAACAAGTCATTTTTGAAGGTGCCAAAGCAGGTTTGCCGCTCATGATGTATTTAGCAGGCGATATTTGTAAATCTCGTGGAGAGCACGAAGGAGCTCTCGAATATTTTGAGCGCGGCGCCGCCATGAATAATGGCATGTGTTTGCGTGAAGCTGCCGAGTACTATGCAAAACCACATTTGTCTAACAAAAGAATCCCTCAGGATATTCAAAAGGCCCTCAGATACTACGAGCGTGCTGCTATAAGCCCAGATTATTTAGACTTTAACGATCACGCTTATGTTACAATGCAAGCCATCATCATTCGTACCTTGAATATTGATGGTCAGTCCCAAGACTGGTCTCGCATTGCTCACTTATTACAACAACCAGCCATTTACACTCTCGATGCTATTTGGCCATATCTCGCTTATGTATTTACTTTCAAAAAAGGTAATAGCCCTGCCATAAGAACCGCCATAGAGTGCGTTAATCAGGCTAGCAAATGTTTCGATAGATACGGTAGTTATGACTATGCGGACCATCTATGGCAACTGGCAGCCGGCTATTGCTACGAAACTGGTGCCATTACAAAAGAACCGGATTTAGACCAAGCCGTTGCGTTCTACGAGCATGCTCGTGAAAGCATCAGACGTCTCAACACAAGAAACGATAATTGGTTAGGTACTGGTGAGCCCTTGGTAATTCCTGACGAAGCATCCGAGCGATTAGAAGCCTTTGAACTCGTTAATGGACACTATCAGTACAAAGAAGGCATAAAAGAATCTTCTACAACTTGTAATCCTATGCCACCTGCATGGCCTCAAAATTCTGTGGATGTATTAGAAATCTTCGAGGACTCTACTACTGGTTGGCGCACCAATAAATACGACTGGGCATTCATCCAGCGCGAATGGGATACACAAAAATACCTCAGTTTTATCATCTATGATAATCGTCAATCCATAGAAAACGTCATTTACGATGTGTACAGCATTGTTATGTTCCACAATGAGGATAAAAACTCTTGTACTATCTATTTATACGGCTACCTTGAGGCTACTGATGAACGAGATGAAAGTTCGGAGCCTACAGTATATGAAATCAGATACTTTAAAGAAATGTCCATTTCTGAAGGCCTCGCTTTAATTAAAGAGTTCTATGATCATGCTACATTGCCTATTATTGATGAAAGCTGGGAGAAACAGTACAAAAATACTACGCCTCCACGAGAGTATGTATTAACTTGCGACAACGATATTTTCTACCTCAATCAATATGAACTTTCCAATCAAATGATTAAGGATGCCTTAGAAGGCGTAGCCAATGGCAAGTATGATATCATGGCCGTTCGCCCATCTAACCTCGACGATCCAGGTATTAGCTACTTCATCGAGCGTGGAAAAGGTAAAAACTTACACATTAGCCTCTATATCACTATAGAAGACGACACAGAGGACGACATCGTATATGGCTTTGAACGAGACTCTAGCAACTTAACCTCCATTAACTACTGGATCCAAGAATCTATAACAAGCAATAAATTGCCGGACTTAAGCGATTGGGAAGAAATTAAAAAGAAAAAAATTAATTTATTTCGTAACAAGAAATGACTAGCCCAAAGTCATTTAACAAAAGACTAGGCAAAAAATGAGCTTACTAGTTTTTATAGCTATAAATGTATTACAAGACTAAAGGAGGGATACTTTGGAAACGTGGAAACGAACGGTGTACATTAGTTTACTATGCGTATTCTGTACATCCTTTGGGGTAAGTCAACTAGCACCTATTCTCCCCTTATATTTTCATGATTTAGGCGTTAAAACTCCAGAGGCAATGTCCCTCTGGTCAGGTTTAGCTACAGGTGCAACCTATTTAATCGTATGCTTAGCAGCCCCATTTTGGGGACGTGTAGCGGATAAAAAAGGCCGCAAAATTACATTAATACGTTCAAGCTTTGGCATGGCTTTATGTAATCTATTGCTCGCCTTCCAAACCACACCTGAAGGGGTTGTTCTTATTCGCCTCGTTCAAGGTCTTGTCAGTGGATTCTACACGGCTACTATTACCCTTATAGCTTCTGAAACGCCGCTCGAGCGAACAGGCTGGGCTTTAGGACTTTTAGCGTCTGCTAATCTAACTGGCTCTCTAATTGGCCCGCTAATTGGTGGATATTTAGCAGATATAATTGGAATCCGAAATGACTTTATTCTCGTAGGTATTCTCATGAGTATAGCAGGTGTACTAGCTACAGTATTCATCCATGAAAACTACCAGCCAAAAGCTAACGTAGAAAAATTGACACTTTCAAAATTAAAAGAGAAAATACCGGAATTTAACAGTATCGTCGCTTTATGTATCGCTTCCTTTATTTACGCTATATGTATTATGTCCTTACAGCCTGTTATTTCCATATATATCAAGGGCATTGTACCAAGCAACACCGGAAATGTAGCATTTATTGCAGGTGCTGTATTCTCTGCCATGGGGATTGCTCAACTAATTAGTAGTTCTCCCCTTGGCAAGCTAGTAGATAAAATTGGACCTCGTAAGGTTTTAATGGTATCTCTCATCTATGTAGGCATACTAAACATTCCTCAAGCCTATGTATCCGATGTATATCAACTAGCAATCATTCGATTCTTACAAGGTTTTGGTTTAGGTGGCATGTTACCCGCTTTAAATACCTATCTCTCCTCTAAAACACCTCGTGAATTCACAGGGCAAGTCTTCTCCTATAATCAATCAAGCTTATTCCTGGGTTATTTCTTAGGTTCTATTGGCGGTGCAAGCCTGATGGCATGGCTTGGCTTCACAACCTTATTCTGGGCCAGTGGCGGATTGTTTATCGTCTCCGCACTATGGATTGGCTTAAAACTCAAATAATCTTTTTACAATACAAGAAAACCCCTCTATCTATATGATTGGTGAAAGTTAACTTCTAGTGAAGGTAACTCGATCCACTCAATAGTAGAAGGGTTTTCTTTTTATTTACATATCTAACTAATCATTTTAGTATCTAAGCAATAATCTTATTTCGTAAGCTCATATAATTACTATACCTATACAATTAATACAGTTAAAGTTTTAAGGGCCTACAAAATTATAATAACAATAGCATAATCACAACGGTAGCAACGATACATGGTACAGCATTGCGTTTTGCCATTTCCATAGGGTTGATGCCTGCAATACCGGCGACGATGATACCTGCACCTGCTACAGGGCTCATACTACGACCGATACCTGCACCGATTTGCGCCATGGAGCCAAGTTCCATAATACCGTACCCGAAGTCTGCTGCATGCGGTGTTACGGCGCCATTAAAGGCAAGGGCTGCCGCATTACCAGAACCAGAGATAACAGCCAATAAGAACGGACCAAAGGCCGCACCGATTTGAGCGATTTGTTGAGAGTTCTTCATACCATCAATGAGTGCACTTGTAAGTCCAATGTACTGCATACCCGCAGTAAAGGCTGCCGCCGCAGCCATAAGACCTACTACATCACACATACCATCGCCAGTACCGCGGAAGAACTTCTTCACCGCTTCTGCTACATTAGGACGAACCGCTACGATACCAATGGCTGTACCGATGAGCATAGATACAGGAACGGAAACCTCAGGAATCACTGCTACTTGTTTACTGCCTAATACAAGCAATACAAGAGGAATAATAGGAATAATAGCATAAAGATAATTTACTTTAAATTCTTTACCGTCCTCAGTAGTATCATGTTTCATCACATATCCTGTATGCTCTTTTTTAACGATAGCTACGATGTTCAGTAAGATGGCGGCTACTACGATGCCAATCATCGCTTGCATAGAGAAGCTTGCAATAACTGTCATTACATCTACACCCGCTAGCTGTGCTACTTGAGGGTTAAACATAAGACCTGGACTCAAGGAGCTACCCCAAGTACCTAAGAAAATAGCAGAACCTGCCATTGCTGGATGTACACCAGAGCGAATCAGCGCTGGGATTAATAGAGCGCCTACCGCCGCCGCACAGCCTGCTGCTGTAGGCAACGCAATGTTAATTAAGAACGTAATAATAACTGCGCCAGGGATGATGATCTTAGTCATCTTCTTGAGGCCAGCAGAGATGAAATACACCATATGCTCTGTACATTTTGTGTATTCCATAACATAACTAAAACCTAGAACAGTACAAATCGTCGGTACAAGACCTGGGTTCGTAAGCTCTTTTACAAAAGCTGTCGTACCAGCCCCTAATTTACCGCCAATAAAGCACATCAATAGGCCCGACAATAATAACACGAGCCGCGTTTCATACTGTTTAATAATAGCGATAAAGGTCGCTATTACGATAACAATACCTGTAATAACCATATTCTATTCTCTCCTATATGTAAAAACAGTAGAAACAGGCTAAATCATTTCTACTGTTTTTACACGAAATATCTCACAAAATCATGCACACTATACAAGTTTTGTGTCTTCCAAACTTAGCTTTCTAAGCACTTTATCAAGGACTTCTGCGCCCGTTACAATATCATCCATTTCAGCGAATTCCGCTGGATTATGACTGATTCCATTAAGACATGGAATAAAGATCATTCCCGTTGGCACATCATCAGCCCAGTGCATGGCATCGTGACCAGCACCGCTCGGCAGAGCCATATATTCTACGCCTAATGATGTAACAACCTCTTCGATTTCTCTAATCATAGCAGGATGCATCGCTACCGGATGATCTTGTGCAATAGGTTCAATCGTATAGGATAAGCCCCGTTTTTCTGCCGTAACATCGATAAATTCTTTAACTAATGTAACTACCGAGTTACGGGCAACCTCAGAGATACTGCGGATATCTACACCTAGTTTCACCGCTCCAGGAATAACGTTCATCGCCCCTGGTGTAACCTCTATAACACCAACAGTGCCTACTACTGGAGGCTCCTCTTGCATAGCAGCGATTTCCTCAATACCGAGGATAATTTTAGACGCCCCACAGAGCGCATCATGGCGCAAGTTCATCGGTGTGGCACCGCTATGATCAGCATTACCGCGAATGGTCACAAAAAACCGTTCTGGTGCTGCAATCCCTGTGACAATACCGATACGTTTCTGTTCGTGCTCTAGTACCTTACCTTGCTCGATGTGGATTTCTGTAAAAGATTTTACAGGTCGCTTGTATTCCACCTGTTCAATTTCATCTGGATTTAAGTTGCGACCTTTCAAAACCTCGTATAAGGAAGTACCTTGTTTATCGGTTAAGCGATGTAAGTCTTGTACTGTCAACTCACCGCGCATCGCCTTACTACCTAGTGTAGAATCCCCAAAACGTCCGGACTCTTCACACATAAAGGACACAACAGCAATCGTATGATCGTGATCAAAACCATCATCATTCATGCTACGCACGGCTTCAATGGCAGACAATACACCTACAACGCCGTCATAATTGCCACCATTAGGCACACTGTCCGTATGAGAGCCAACCATAACTACTGGTAATTCTGGATTCTTACCAAGCTTATAGCCAATGACATTGCCAAATCCATCCGTTTCAACAGTGAGTCCCGCATCAACCATGCGATCCATAATATATTGACGACCTGCCCAATCTGCATCGGTGAAAGCAAGACGATTAATGCCTTCACCAGGAGCCGTTAATTTTGACATCTCCTCAAAATCGTTAACTAAACGATCCCGTTGAATCATAATAAACCTCACAATCTATATTATTTCAAGTAGTGAGCTGCAATAGTTCCTAATGCAATAATACCGTTAAGCATATCTTCTTCATCGATATCAAAGAGTGGGTTGTGATGTGGAGCTTTGATAGCGGAGCCTACTAGCATATATGTACCCATGCCACCGCGGCTAATTACGCGATTCAAGAAGTATGCACAGTCTTCACTACCGCCGCCACTATAATCTAATGGAACGTCTCTAAAGATACCAAGAGGCTTAATAATAGATTGAATTTCAGGAGCCAATTCATCGCTCATTTGGCAAGATGGAGTTTCACCTTGTTTTGTAATTTCATAAGTGCAATCATGCATTTCTGCAGCGGCTTTGATGATAGTTTCTGCACGGCCGATTACGTAATCATTGATTTCTGTAGTAGCCCCGCGAGTTTCTAATTTAAGAACTGCTGTATCTGGTGTTACATTGCGGCCAGTACCACTTTCAAAAATGCCAACGTTCATACGAGAAGCACCTTTACCATGGCGAGCAATGGCTTGTAAATTAAGCACTGCTGTACAACCTGCAAGCATTGCATTTTTCGCTTTATCTGGAGAGCTACCAGCATGAGCAGCATAACCGTGGAATACTGCATCTAGTTTTGTAGTAGCCAAGAAGCCATGGTTACTGCACGCAAAGCAGTTTGCATAATTTTCATTGAAGCCAATGTGCAAACCAAACATGTAGTCTACATCATCTACTACGCCGGCGTTAACCATTGCCTTAGCGCCGCGCACGCCTTCCTCTGCTGGTTGGAAGATCAGTTTAATAGTACCTTTGAATTGATCTTTATGCTCTGCTACATATTCTGCAAGACCAAGACCCATTGTCATATGAGCATCGTGACCACAAGCATGCATCGCTTTATCATGACGAGAGCGATAGCCACCCTTAACTGGTGCATGTCCAGCCTCTTTAGATTCGATAACATCATTAGAGTCCATATCTACACGGAATGCTACTACAGGACCACCATCACTGAACTTCATAGTGGCTACAATCGCTGTTTTACCAAAGCCCAATTTTTCTACTAGCTCTGGATTAGCACCTTCATCGATGGCACGAGCCATAGCAGCACTCATAACATCCTTACTAGGTAAGCCCATGCGAGAATCCAAATCAAGAACTTCTTCGCCTAACGCTACATCATAGCCCAAGGAAATGAGCGCTTCCGCGATCTTAGCAGCAGAACGATATTCTAGCCAAGCAGTTTCAGGATACTTATGAAAATCACGGCGCATTTCAATTAATGCTTCACGGCGTTTTTGTACGAAATCTTTTACAGACATACTTACCTCCTAAAATACAATAAATACCTATACTTCAACTATATGAAGAGCTACACAAATAGCTAATTAAATAGTCAATCCATAAGATGATATACACAGCATTAAAAATTTCTATATACATCAATAATAATTCTTGTATCTATTATAACGTAGATTGATGTTTTTAGAAATAAAAAAACATACACACTATGATTAATAAGTATGCATAGTAGTATATGTTTTTTAGAATAATCCTTATGTCTCTACTGTACCGCTTCTGCACTAAGCATTACGTCCTTAGTGTATGTCCTAAAAGCGCATGCATACGTAGATTACACAATTTCCTTTTTATTTAGTTTTTTTAGTACCTCTCGTTTAATTTGTCGTTGACGATCCCAAGCAATGATAAACACAGTTGTAATGATACAGATCATGCCAAAGATGCCGATGAGGGTAAATTCATTCCCTAGCAGTGCCCACCCAAATAAGGCAGCGGATATGGGTTCTAAGGATGAAAGGATAGAACCTTGTACGGCCCCAATGAGCCTTACCCCTTCCATATAGGCATTAAAGGATACTACTGTACCAAGTATGATGATGGCAAATAACCCAAGCCACGTCATACCGTCCCAAAGGGCTTCCGATTCAAATTGTTGGAACATAGCAACAGCTAAGATACCGCAGATAAACATGGCAAAACCAACTACAGACGTCGTGCCATATGTTTTTAAAAGCTCAATGGGCTGTAATGTATAGACACAAATACTGGCCGCCGATACGAGCCCCCAGAACAAGGCTTCTTCATTGAAGGACGATATATCTAAGCCCTCTTGCATGACGATACAAATGGTACCAACCATAGCCAGCAAAATACAAAATAGCTCTGGTATAGATGGCTTTTTAAAATACCGTAAAAATAGGTAAATAATAATCATCGTCGGTGCTACATATTGAAGTACCGTAGCCACCCCAACCCCTGAAATAGCGATAGCTCTAAAGTACGTATACTGCGCCAAGGCAATCCCTAATATACCAAAAATCAGAAGCTTTCCTATGTCTTTCGGTTCTTTAAAGATAGAGAAAACGCGCTTTCCCTCTTGTACATAGGCTAATACAATGGTCAAGATCCCTGCTATAAGCAAACGCGCCTCTAGTAACCACTCCACATTGATGTGCTTTGCATTTTCAAGAAATTGTACAGATGTGCCTGAAAGCCCCCAAAACAGAGCTCCCATAATGGCTAGGCCCATGCCCTTCCATTGTTTTTCGTCCATCTAATTCCTCCATGACGAATACTTTCACAATATGTATCATAATAGCAAAGAGGCTCCAACCTCTGCAATACGCAGAGATGAAACCTCTAACATTAAATTATAGATATGTTTAAATCAATATAGGGTAACCTAATCAATCACCTATAGATTATTTACGTTTTTCTAAAGCAATAATAATAACGGTAGCAATAATCATGGCCATACCAATTAGCCCTAATAGACTAAATTGATTGTCTAAAAAAGCCCATCCAAAGAAAGCCGCTGAAATTGGTTCAATAGATGATAAGATGGATCCTGGCACCGCACCTATTCGTTTAACGCCTTCCAAGTAAGCGTTAAAGGATACGATGGTCCCAAGAAAGACAACATTGAAACAACCAATAACGGTCCATACATCCCATATCGCATACGAATTAGGTTGATGGAACAATATGGCAGCAACAATACCACTAATGAGCATACCGAAGCCTACAATCGGCAAGGTTCCATATTTATATAGTAAATCCACAGGAGAAACACTATATACAGCAACACCTACAGCAGATAGCAGCCCCCATACAAGCACTGCGAGCGGAAAGCTTTCAATAGATAAGCCGTCGTTCTCCATCAGGCATATGGTGCCTACTAATGCAAGTATAACGGAAATAATCTCGCCTTTAGACGGACGTTTACCGTAACGAGCTAGCAAATAAATAATAATCATAGACGGTGCCAAGTATTGTAGTACCGTTGCAATACCAGCTCCAGCTAAGGCAATAGATCTAAAGTATGTATATTGGCATAAGGCCATGCCAAATACGCCAAAAACGATAAGGCCTGCTGTATCTTTTAAACTACGAAAGACATGGAAGATAGCATTACCATATTTAAACCATGCATAGATAACAGTCAACAGTCCTGCTGTAATTAATCGCATGGTGACTAGCCATTCCAAGTTCATATCCCTAAAGTTACTTAAGAACTGTACTGAAGCACCTGATACGCCCCATAAAACAGCACCTAATAGGGTTAGTAAGACACCTATAATTTCATATCGCTTCATAGGATTACTCGCCTAAGAGATCCACATGCACTTTTACAACAACCTTGCGGATTTTAATAGGCTTATCGTTTACAGCAAGTAGGGGGCGATGGATATCGGATGGGAAAAATACTGTATAGTACCCTTCTGGGCAATGGATTTGTCCTTCATCGACAGCTTCGTTTGGGTAGAAATAGCAATCACGATCTGGATAAGACTCCACGGGCTTTACGAGGCCTTTATCTACGAAAAAGCCCATATTTTCTTCCCCATCTACCATGAATTGAACATCTACATAATTGCGATGAGACTCAGGTTTTGTAGTTTCAAATAATTTTGTTTCTACATCGTCTACATTGGCGTACATCATGTCCCCTTCAATGGCATGACGACCACCAGGCAATGCTTTCAAATCTGTATTTTTCAAGAAATCCAAAGCACGTACAATGGCTTTAGGATAGCCCATTTTTGTGTAATCTACAGTAATGCTAGAGAAAAACATATACGCTCCTTTCACACTATCAATTTATATAATAAGCACACGGTTGTAATTATATTTATTTTTTTATCTTAGCACATATATACACAAAGAACTAGCGATTCCAATGTTTCTATTATATCTATCTCTACAAGTGGTTAACGCACAAATACACCTCATTATCAACTGAGGTCTATCCTAATCTATTTTCAGCATGGTAAAAGCCCTCCATACGCTACATATATGGAGGGCTCGTGTAAAATACTATTTAGATTTATGACTTTCGTCAATTGTTACGCTATGAAATTGTTCATTATGCAATTGTCTATTCAGTTGTAGTGATTCTAACTGTATTACATACAGTACGTGGACATTGTCTTACGTTATTCTTGAGGTTTATGAGCAGCGATAATTTCTTCCGCTTGCTTATGTGGAACCTCTTCATAAGTAT
>OGKA01002378.1_pt1 | contig 11969 bp, 8 predicted proteins | sample 1572211 | NCBI WGS metagenome assembly OGKA01 (sample SAMEA2582125, study PRJEB24529) | metagenome | biome: Human gut stool | place: China | collected 2011
GCCGCAGCCAGACCGCTTTCTCTGAGGACGGTCTGCCCATCGGCGCAGGTCTGGACGACCTGGGCAAGGGCCTGCGTTCCATGACCGGCACCATCTTCTCCACCAAGGAGAAGGGCGTGCGCTATCTGGAGCTGACCGAGGGCTACATCAACAAGCTGGCAGTGGACGCTAACGATGAGGTCATCGGCTATCAGTTCGTTAAGCTGGGCAAGATGATGGAGGATATCCGTCACGGCAAGACCCCCAACGAGGCTTACGAGAAGAACGTGGGTACTTACGGCCGCTTCAGCAAGGAAGCAGGCGCTGTCAAGTACATCGACCCGCGTGAGGAATAAGAGAGGAGGAACAACTCAATGGCAACTTTTGAATCTATGGATCGCCGTATGCCTAAAATCGAGGCATGCCTGAAGGCTAACGGTCTGGAGTCTCTGGACGCTTGCAACGAGATGCTCCTCGCTAAGGGCATCGACTGCGATAAGATCGTCCGCGGCGTGCAGCCCATCTGCTTTGATAACGCTGTCTGGGCTTACACTCTGGGTACCGCTATCGCTGTGAAGCGCGGCCTGACCGACGCTGCCGAGTGCGCAGCTGCTATCGGTGAGGGTCTGGAAGCTTTCACCATCCCCGGCTCCGTTGCTGAGCAGCGTCAGGTCGGTCTGGGTCACGGCAACCTGGGCGCTCGTCTGCTGAGCGAGGACACCACCTGCTTCGCTTTCCTGGCAGGCCACGAGTCCTTCGCCGCTGCTGAGGGTGCTATCGGCATCGCCCGCACCGCAAACAAGGTCCGCAAGACCCCCCTGCGCGTCATCCTGAACGGCCTGGGCAAGGACGCAGCTTACATCATTTCCCGTATCAACGGCTTCACCTATGTGCAGACCGAGTACGATATCCCCACCCAGACCCTGACTGTGGTCAAGGAGATCCCCTTCTCCGAGGGTGAGCGCGCAGCCGTTAAGTGCTACGGCGCTAACGACGTTATGGAAGGCGTTGCCATCATGAAGAAGGAGGACGTGCAGTGCTCCATCACCGGCAACTCCACCAACCCTGTCCGCTTCCAGCATCTGGTTGCCGGCACCTACAAGAAGTGGGCTATCGAGAACGGCAAGAAGTACTTCTCCGTCGCTTCCGGCGGCGGCACCGGCCGTACCCTGCACCCCGATAACGTGGCAGCAGGCCCTGCAAGCTACGGCCTGACCGACTCTCTGGGCCGCGTGCACGGCGATGCTCAGTTCGCAGGCTCCTCTTCTGTGCCCGCACACGTTGAGATGATGGGTCTGATCGGCATGGGCAACAACCCCATGGTCGGCGCCACCGTTGCCTGCGCTGTTGCTGCAGCTCAGGCCAACGCCTAAGTCTTTCCTAAGTTTCAGCGAGGGGAACTGCTTTCCGAATGAGCAGCTCCCCTTTTTTGCTGATAGATATCCGAACACAAGCAACCCAAAGTAAGAAGGAAGAAACAATGAAAAAGAATCAGATCCGCAAGAGCGTGGCTGCGCTGGCCATGGCGGCTGTTGTAAGCGTCAGCCTGCTGGGCTACGGCTGCGGCAGCAAGCCTGCCTCCTCCACCGCAGGCGTGTCCGGCGAGTTCACCGGCACCGCCAAGGGCATGGGCGGCGATGTTACCGTCACTCTGACTTTGACCGACGGCAAGATCACCGGCTGCACCGCCGAGGGTAAGGACGAGACCCCTGGCATCGGCACTATGGCTCTGGAGCAGCTGCCCGGCGCGATTGCCGAGAGCGGCAGCATTGCCGTGGACGGCGTGGCCACTGCAACCATCACCTCCGACGCCATCAAGGAGGCTGCTGCTGCCGCTCTGGTCGCAGCCGGCCTGAACGCTGATGACTACAAGACCGAGGTCAATGCTGATACGACCAAGGCTGAGGACTCCACCATTGATGCAGACATTGCCATCGTGGGTGCAGGCGGTGCAGGCATGACTGCTGCCATTACTGCTGCTGCCGAGGGCAAGAGCGTGGTCATTCTGGAAAGCCAGCCCATGGTGGGCGGCAACTCCGTGCGCGCTACCGGCGGCATGAACGCCGGCAAGACCGTGTATCAGGATGAGAACGAGTTCGGCGAGTCCGCAGGCGTGGAAAAGACCCTGAAGACCGCTGCTGAAAAGTACGCCGACAACGCTACCATCACCGCTCTGGCAAAGACTGTCTCTGAGCAGTGGGCTGCTTATCAGGCAGACCCCAAGGGCTACTTCGACTCTGTGGAGCTGATGGAGCTGGATACCATGATCGGCGGCAAGGGCATCAACGACCCCGCTCTGGTGGAGACTCTGTGCTCCAACAGCGCTGACGCTATCGACTGGCTGGACGAGCACGGCATCACCCTGCACAGCGTTTCCAGCTTCGGCGGCGCATCCGTCAAGCGTATCCATCGCCCCGTGAATGATGAGGGTAAGACCGTTTCTGTGGGCTCCTACATGATCCCCCTGCTGCAGGAGAACTGCGACAAGGCCGGCGTGCAGACCCTGCTGAACACCACCGCTACCGAGCTGCTGACCGATGCAAACGGCGCTGTTGTGGGCGTGAAGGCTACCGGCTCCACCGGCGAGACCATCACCGTGAATGCCAAGGCTGTGGTGCTGACCACCGGCGGCTTCGGCGCAAATCTGGACATGGTCACCGAGTACAAGCCTGAACTGAAGGGCTTTATGACCACCAACGCCGCAGGCGCACAGGGTCAGGGCATTGAGATGGCTACTGCTGTGGGTGCTGACACTGTGGACATGGATCAGATCCAGATCCACCCCACCGTGGAGGCTAACACCGCTGCTCTGATCACCGAGGGTCTGCGCGGCGACGGCGCTGTGCTGATCAACGCCGAGGGCAAGCGCTTCATCGATGAAGTGGGCACCCGTGACGTGGTTTCCGCTGCCGAGATCGCTCAGACCGGCAGCTACAGCTGGCTGGTGGTGGATCAGGCTATGGTCGATGCCTCCAGCGTCATTCAGGGCTACATCAAGAAGGGCTACACCGTGACCGGCCAGACCTACGAGGAACTGGCAAAGGCCATGGGCGTGGACGAGGCTGCTTTTGCCGAGACCATGAAGACCTGGAACGGCTACGTTGCCGCCAAGAACGACCCCGACTTTGGCCGCACCAGCTTTGCAAAGGCTCTGGATACCGCTCCCTACTATGCCATCAAGGTCACCGCAGGTGTGCACCACACCATGGGCGGCCTGAAGATCAACACCAACACTGAGGTGCTGAAGGCTGACGGCTCTGTGATCCCCGGCCTGTTCGCAGCAGGTGAGGTGACCGGCGGCGTGCACGGTGCAAACCGTCTGGGTGGCAACGCTGTGGCCGACTTTACCGTCTTTGGCCGCATTGCCGGTGCAGCTGCCAGCAAGTACGCTGCATGAGCATAAAGCAAAAAAACTCTGACACCGCCGCCCCCAAGGGCAGCGCGTGGAAGAAAAATGTGATCTTTGCATTGGTGGTGCTGGCACTGGCCGCAGGTATTTTTCTTGCGGTGCGGGCGCAGCACCCCGCCAAGGGCAGCGGCTTACAGGCCGTTGTGGATTTCGGTGACGGCGTTACCGAGACTTTGCCCCTTGTGCAGGATCACGATTACCTGTACGAGGTAGGGGACTACATCGTGCACCTGCAGGTGAAGGATGGTGCCATCGCGTTTTTGGACAGTCAGTGCCCGGATCATGTCTGTGAGCAATTCGGCTGGCTGGACAAGGACGGCGCATGGGCCGCCTGTGTGCCCGCAGGGGTGTATGTGGTGGTAGAGCCCACCGCAGACGCAGGGTAAAAAAGAATAAATCAGCCGGGCCTTCGGGTCCGGCTGATTTTCTTTTTGAGGGAAAACGATTCCAAATGGCCGCCGCGTGCGCTTTGGCCATATTTTAAGGAATTTGATTTTTTGTCTGGGATTCTGAAAAGCCTGCGGGCTTTTCAGAATCTCTTTTTTCACAGGAAGAAGAGCAGGGAAGAGGCGGATTGAATCGTATTATAAAGGATATGCAGCTGCTCAGCGGCGCACAAAGAAGGCCATTCTTTGTTAAAAAAGTCTGAAACTTTGTGGAAATGCCGTGAAACGAAAATTGGACGCTTGTTTATCGGGGCAAAATGCGATACACTACAAATAAGAGTTTCTGACGGGTGCTTTTGCAAAAAGCACCTTGTCATAAAAGAACCTAGGAGGAACGGCAAGAATGATCTGGAACAAGTCTAAACAGCCCGCCGACCCGCAGCAGGACGCAGCGGCTGCACCCAAAAAAGGCGGTGCGGCAGCCTTTGCCCGAAAGAACTGGAAGTGGCTGGTGCCGGTGGCCATCGTGGTGCTGGCAGGCGGCTGGTGGCTGCTGAAGCCCAAGGGTGCAAAGCCCGCCAACGTGGATACTTCCTATACAGAAGCAGCGCCCGAGACCCGGGATGTCTCCAACACGCTCAGCGGCACCGGTACGCTGAAGCCTGCCAATACTTACAGCGTCAAATCGCTGGTGTCCGGCAAGGTGCTGACCGGCGGCTTTGAGGAGGGCGATATCGTGGAGGAGGGCACTGTGCTGTACACGGTGGATTCCTCCGATGCCACCACCAAGGTGGAACAGGCTGCCATCACCCTGCAGCAGGCGCAGCGCAGCTACGATAAGACCGCCGACCGTCAGTATGTGCGTGCCGAGGTGGCGGGCGTCGTCAGCAGCCTGAAGGTGAACAAGGGCGATGAGGTAAAGAGCGGTCAGGAAGTGGCCGTGGTGCGGGACAGCTCCAAGATGAATCTGGTGCTGGAGTTCCCGGCTGCGGATGCCGCTAACTTCTCGGTAGGGCAGACCGCTCAGGTGACGCTGGACGGTACCTTTGAGGTGCTGCCCGGCACCATTACCGCCGTGACCGGCACCGATGCTCTGAGCACCGGCAACCTGCTTACCCGCACCGTGACCATCTCGGTGTCCAATGCGGGCGGTCTGACCACGGCACAGGCTGCAACGGCTGTCATCAACGGGGTGAGCTCCATTGCAGCAGCCAACTTCCAGTATCAGGCCGAGCGTACCCTGACTGCGCTGACTTCCGGTACTGTCACCGCCATCAATGTGCGGGAGGGCGGCAGCGTGAACAAGGACGATATCATCCTGACCCTCAGCGGTGAGGAACTGACCGAGTCCATCCAGGCTGCCTCCGAGACCCTGCGCGGCGCGGAGCTGTCCATGCAGAATATGCAGGACACTATGGATAGATACACCATCACCTCGCCCATCAGCGGCACCATCATCGAGAAAAATGCCAAGGTGGGCGATGCCCTGAGCACCGGCAGCGACCTGTGCACCATCTACGACCTGAGCTATCTGGAAATGACCATCAACGTGGACGAGCTGCAGGTCAGCAGCCTGAAGGTGGGACAGTCCGTACAGGTTACTGCAGACGCCGTGAAGGATAAGACCTACGAGGGCGTGGTTACCCGTGTGTCCATGAAGGGCGACACCAGCGGCGGCACCACCACCTACCCGGTGACCGTGCGCATCGACGAGACCACCGGTCTGCGCCCGGGCATGAACGCCAACGCCGAGATCGTGGTGGCACAGGCTAAAAATGCGCTCACGGTGCCTAACGCCGCCATCGTGCGGGGCAATTATGTGCTGGTGCGGCAGGATTCGCCCAGCGCCGTGAACGCTGATACTTCCATGAGCGCACCAGAGGGCTATGTGTATGTCCAGGTCAAGACCGGTGTCAGTGACGACAACTATACGCAGGTGACCAGCGGCCTGTCCGAGAGTGATACCATTGCCTACGACCCCAGCTCCGTGAGCAGCGACAGCTACTATGACGACGGTGGCTATGGTGATATGGGCGGCGGAGAGCTCGAGGATACCGGAAACAATGCAGACCTTGCCGAGGGCGGCGAGGAGACGCTGCCGGAGGAGACGGAAAACGGTGAAGCCCCCGCAGCGGACGCTGAAGAGCCCGCAGAGGGCATCGACCCCGCCGAGGCCGGCGCAGTCGTGGTGAATTGACGCAGGAGGGATGAATGAGCGCTCTGATCGAGTTTGATGCGGTGTGCAAGTACTACCAGATGGGCGATACCACGGTAAAAGCTGCCGACCACATCACCATGAAAATCGAAAAAGGCGAGTTCGTGGCCATCGTGGGCCAGTCCGGCTCGGGCAAATCCACCTGTATGAACATCATCGGCTGTCTGGATGTGCCCACCTACGGCACCTACCGGCTCAACGGCCGGGATGTGGGCAAGATGAACCGCAACGAGCTGGCCGCTGTCCGCAACGAAATGCTGGGCTTTATCTTCCAGCAATACAATCTGCTGCCCAGGCTGAACCTGATGGAAAACGTGGAGGTGCCGCTGGTGTATGCGGGCATCTCCCGCACCGAGCGCCACATCCGCGCCCGGGAGGTGCTGGAGCAGGTGGGGCTTGGCGACAAGCTGAAAAACCGCCCCAACCAGCTTTCCGGCGGTCAGCAGCAGCGCGTGTCCATTGCGCGGGCACTGGTGCGCAACCCGCCGGTCATTCTGGCGGACGAGCCCACCGGCGCACTGGACTCCCATACCGGCCGCGAGGTGCTGGGGCTTTTGCAGCAGCTGCACAAGCAGGGACACACCGTAGTGCTGATCACCCACGACAATTCCATTGCCGTGCAGGCCGACCGCATCATCCGGCTGGAGGACGGTCAGGTGGTGTATGACGGCGACTCCCACGCACCGGAGGCCATGGTGCAGCCCACCCTGCTGCCCGAAACGCCGGAAAAGGAGGAACAGGCATGATCTTTGAAACCTTCCGGCAGGCTATCCAGAACGTGTGGAGCAACAAGCTGCGCACCTTTCTGACCATGCTGGGTATCATCATCGGCGTGATGGCGGTCATCGTCATCGTGGGTCTGGGCAATGGCATGACCAAGAGCATGCGGGACAGCTTTTCCGCACTGGGCACTAACACCCTCAGCATTCAGGTGTGGGGCTACGGCTCCCGCTCCGTGTCGGTGGAGGAGATGTACGACATCTGCCAGCGGCATTCCGACCTGATCAAGGCGGTGTCGCCGCAGGTCAACTTCAGCGGCAAAGCCAGCGGTACGCTGAAGATCGGTACCACCAGCTACCGCTGGTCCAAGATGAGCGGTGTGGACGAAAACTTTACCGAAATGAAGAATTACCAGATCGTTCAGGGGCGCGGCCTGCAGTACATGGATATGCAGGACAACAAGCAGGTCTGCGTCATCGGCGATTACCTCAACCGCGTAGCCTTTGGCGGCAACGGTGTGGGGCAGACGCTCAAGATCGGTGCCAACAAGTTCCGCGTCGTAGGTGTGCTGTCTGCCAAAGTCAGCGACCCCACTATGCAGCAGGGCAGCGATGACGACTGCGTTTACCTGCCCTACACCACCGTGATGCGGCTTTCCAGCCAGAGCTCGGTGGACTGCTACACCGCCATGATGGCCGACGAAAGCCTTGCCAACGAGGCCAAGGCCACCATGGAAGAGGAATTGATGTCGATCCTCAAGAACGAAAACGGCTACTATGTGTACAGTGCCAGCGAGTGGCTGGAGGAAATGAACAAGATGATCAACATGGTCATCGTGATACTTACCGGTATTGCCAGCATCTCGCTGCTGGTGGGCGGCATCGGCATTATGAACATCATGCTGGTGTCTGTGACCGAGCGCACCCGTGAGATCGGCATCCGCAAGGCGCTTGGCGCAAAGGAGCGCACCATTCTGGCGCAGTTTGTGGTGGAAGCAGCCACCACCTCCGCGCTGGGCGGCGTTTTAGGCATTGCGCTGGGCTATGTGGTGTCCATGGCGGCCAACAAGGTGCTGCCCATGTTCATGACCGATACCACCGTTACGGTAAGCCCCTCCTTCAACTCCATTGTGGTGGCCTTTGGCATCTCGGTGGGCATCGGCGTGCTGTTCGGCTACCTGCCGGCGCGGCGCGCAGCCCGGCTGAACCCCATTGAAGCATTGCGCTACGATTGATCGCGGCGGCGTGATAAACAAAGAACAAGAGGTACGACCAATGAAAAAACGGATTCTCGCATTTCTGCTGGCGGTCAGCATTGCGGTGTCGGCGCTGGTGCTGCCGGTCTCGGCGGCCAGCATCAACAACACAGCCCTGCAGACGGCTATTACTCTGGGCGCTATGCCCACCGGTCAGGAACTGGGAGCCAACATTACCCGCGGCGCCTTTGCCAAAATGCTGGTGTCCTTTTCCACTTACCGGGAGAGCGTAGGCGCACAGGGCACGGTGGGCACTTTGTACCGGGATGTGCCCGGCACCTCCCAGTGGGCACCCTACATCCGCATTGCAGTGCAGCAGGGCTGGATGAACGGTTACACCGACGGCTCCTTCCGCCCGGACAACACCGTCACGCTGGAGGAAGCCTGTGCGGCGGTGCTGAAGCTGCTGAGCTATAAGACCACCGACCTGACCGGCTCCTTCCCGCAGGCACAGCTGAACAAGGCGCAGCAGATCGGTCTGCGGGATCAGCTGACCTGCACGCAGGGACAGGCCATGACCTACGAGCAGAGCACCCTGCTGCTGTACAACGCCCTGCGCGCCAACACCGCCAGCGGCAGCGCCTACGGTAGTTCGCTGGGCTTTACGGTGTCCAACGGTCAGGTAGATACCTCTTCGGTGCTGCTCAAGAGCCGCAAGGGCCCCTTTGTGGCCGCAGAGGGCACCCAGCTGCCCTTTACGCCGGTGAGCGTCTACCGCAACGATAAGGCCTCTGCCTCGGCAGAGCTGAACAGGTACGACGTGTACTATTACAGCGAGAGCCTGCAGACGGTGTGGATCTACACCCGCCGCGCCGCAGGCCGCATCACGGCAGTATCGCCCAGCGCCAGCGCGCCTACTGCGCTGACCGTGGCGGGCAGCAATTACACGCTGGGCAGCTCTGCCGTGGCGTCCAAGATCTCCTCCCTGAACGGCGGCGGCGTGGGCGAAGTAGTCACCCTGCTGCTGGGCATGGACAACGAGGTAGCCGATGTGATCACCGGCGAGGAAGCCGACAGCGTGTTCTACGGCGTGGTGCAGACCGCCACCCGCAGCCTTGTGGAGGATAACGGCGCAGACGTGCTGCAAAAGATCTCGGTGATGTGCACCGACGGCATCCTCCGCACTGTGAATATCGACAAAAGCCTGAACTACCCCACCGGCTGGCTGGTGGAGATCAGCGTGACCCCCGAAGGGGAACAGGTGACCGCCATCGAGTCCAAATCGGTCAGCGGCACCATCAACGATACCGCCACCGCGCTGGGGGACTATGCTCTGGCCGATGACGTACAAATCTTGGAAACGACATCGGAGGGGTTGGCTGGGACGGTTCGTCCCAGCCGAATAGCGGGGACAAAGCTGAACGCGCTGGCTGTGCGTTACTATACGCTGAATGAGCAGGGGCAGATCGACCGCCTGATCCTGAACGACGTCACAGGTGATCTGTGGAAATACGGCGTGCTGGACGACGTGAAGAATCTGGCCTTCAACGCCAGTTCCATTCTGGGCACCTTGACAGGCAGCGGCTCCTCCGGCTCGGGGGATAGCTCTTCCGGGGACAGTTCTTCCGGCTCCGGCAGCGGTTCCACCGGGGATAGCTCCTCCGGTTCCGGCTCTACCGGCGGCACCACCAACACGACCACCGTGGTGGACGATCTGCGCAGTGTGCTGGTGCCCACCACCAGCGAGATCCTGTGGGGCGTGATCGACGGCTCGCTGCTGAGCACGGTCTGGAACCGCATCACCAGCAGTTCCGGCTCACTGCTGAGTATCGGCCTCAAGCAGCTGGCCAACATTACCGGCCAGCCCATGAGCACCATCCTCAACTTTGTGGGCGGCGGCGCTACCTACATCTGCTACGTCAACGGCAGTCAGGCCAGCTTTTCCACCTCCATCAAGTATCCGGTGCTGGCGGGCGGTCTGGCAGTGCGGCAAAACGTGAACGGCACGGTAAAGGCCATGATCCAGCTGATGCCCATGAAGATCGACAAGGTGGGTGCAGCCTCGGTGATGAGCAACGGCACCCGCTACGAGACGGCTGACGATATGCAGGTGTACCTGTGGTACAAGGGGCAGTATTACGCCACCAAGCTCTCTGAGGTGAACTCTGAGGGCTACTACCTGACCGGCTGGTACGATAACTTTGGCTGCGCAGCAGGCAAGCGTGTGCGGGTGATCGTGGCAGTCAAAAAGGACTGATGGACTACTATGACCCCCGGCGCATGGCACTGCGGGCGGTACGGCAGCTGCTCTACCCGCGCGAGTGCCCCTTCTGCGGCCGGGTGCTGGGAGATGTACGGGATTGCCCGGACTGTGCAGAGCAGCTGGAAACGCTGCGCCGCAAGCCCGGCATTCGGCTGGACCCGGCGCAGCACTATATCAGCAATCTGGCCGGTGCGGCTGCGCCCTACCGTTACAGCGGCTGTGTGCGGCGCGGCATCCTGAACGCGAAGTATCAGGGCAAGCCGTGGCGGGCTGTGGAGATGGGCAACCGTCTGGTACAGCTGGCCTTTGGCGGTGAACTGACCGTGCAGTACGGCGAGCTGTTCCCGCAGCCGGTGCCGTGGGCGGCCATCGGGTACGACCTGATCGTACCGGTGCCGGCCTCCGGTAAAAGGCGCGGCTACAATGTGCCGGAACTGATGGCGCTGCCGCTGGCCAAGGCTATGGAGGTGCCGCTGGCACCGCAGGCACTGGAACGCACCCGGGCAAAACGGCATCAGGCCGGTCTGCCGCTGGAACAGCGCATCGCAAACGTTGCAGGTGCTTTCCGAGCGGCACAGCCGCAGCAGCTGGAGGGTAAGCGCATCCTGCTGGTGGATGACGTCATCACCACCGGCACAACGGCTGCCGCCTGCGCGCAGGCACTGCTTCACGCTGGGGCAGACAGCGTATTCGCGCTGGCCTTTGCCACGGTGGAGTTTAGCGCACCGCCGGACGACACCACCCCTATCCATGAGGAAGATGAGGAAGATGCGTATCGCGATTTTTGAAAATAACGCTCTTTCGCGCATCCTTTTGGCAGGCAAAAGCCGGGACAGTAAAATGTAAAAACTGCATCAGAAATTTGGAAAAAGCGCTTGACAAAACGGGCAAAGTCGGGTATACTAATCAAGCTGTGAGCGACAAACGCAAACAGATATCCGGGTGTAGCGCAGTTTTGGTAGCGCGCTTGAATGGGGTTCAAGAGGCCGTGAGTTCGATTCTCGCCACTCGGACCATAAATCCAACGATTTCACGTTAGAAATCGTTGGATTTTTTTGTTTGTGGGCTGACCTCATTTGGTTTTGACCACAATTTTGACCACAATGCCAACGATTTTATCTGGTCTAATTAGTGCCGTTCCGTCCAATTTTCAGGCCGAAAACGCCTCACTGAACAACTGGATCGCACTCTGCCGAATGGATTCCTGAACATGGAGATAATGCTCAGTCATCTCGGTATCAGCATGGCCTACGATGCTCTGGATGGTCTGAATGTCCACACCCAACGCCTGCATCTGCGACACATAGGTGTGGCGGCAGCTGTGCGGTGTGAGCAGGCGGACATCGCCCGCTTCTTCCAGAGATTTGCGGAACACATCTCGGAAATGGGTGGGGTTGCAGGGCAAGCCGGTCTTGGGGCTTTCCCAGATGAACTGGTCGGTGGTATCCCGCAGCTTGATGGCACACGGGCGGACATTCAGCGGCACCGGAATATCCCGGATACTGTCTTTGGATTTCGGACTGCCGATGCTGACTGTACCTTTTACGACCTTTACTGCCTGCCGGATGTGAATGACAGAGCCATCTTCTTCAATAAACTGCGGCTCCAAAGCCAGAAGTTCCTGCATTCTCATTCCAGTGCCGAGCAAAAGCCGGATGCTCAAGCCCATGTGGTCATCGGGCAGCACCTTCATCAGGTGTGCGACTTCCGCTGTGGTAAAGGCTTCCTTGCGTTTTGCGGTGCCGGATGCCCGCATCTTTTCAGCAAGCCGGACCGGGTTGCGGCGCACAAGGTCATTGGCT